>OFMF01000337.1_pt1 | contig 46524 bp, 38 predicted proteins | sample 1541771 | NCBI WGS metagenome assembly OFMF01 (sample SAMN04209235, study PRJEB22552) | human gut metagenome | biome: gut; material: feces | host: Homo sapiens | place: USA: Oklahoma
CTATGGGGCAAATCTCTCAGCCAGAACCAATGTTTTCTTATTTGGAGGCAGCCTTGCAGGGGTCTGCCTTTTTTGTTTCCGTTTACCGGCGTTCGATTCAGAAATCGATCTGCTCCAGCCGCAGCAGGGCCAGGATGTAGATCTTCAGTGCCTCCAGCAGCAGGCTGACCGGCGCTGCCTCGTTTGCGCCGTGCATCGGCCCGCCAAAATCCGGCAGCTGGGTATCGTTGCGCTCCGGGCCAAAGCTGACCGCATAGGGGAAGTGCCGGGCATAGGTGCCGCCGCCCATGGTGAAGGGGGTGGCGTTCTCTCCGGTGACCTCATTATAGGTATCGATGCAGGCCCGGATGGCCGGGGTGTCCGCAGCGATGTAGAACGGCTCTGCTGCGTCCACATCCACAAGGGTGGCGCCCTCTCCCACTGCACTGCGGATCGCAGCGGCAATGGTATCCCCATTGGTGCAGGTGGGGTAGCGGCTGTCCATGGTCTGCACCATCCGGCCGTCCTCCATATAGATCCGGCCGCCGATGATGGTCAGCGGACCAAAGGGGCCATCGGCGCAGTCAATGCCCAGCGTCTGCCCGGCCGTGGAGTGGTGAAGCTTTGCGATCGCTTCCAGGTAGGCCCGCTCTGCCTCATTGCACAGGCCATTGTCCAGCAGATAGTCCGCCACCAGGCCAATGGCGTTGACGGTCCCCTCCGGCATAGCGGCATGACCCGCCTTGCCCCAGCCGCGGATGCGCACGCCGTCCCCTTCCGGCTCCAGGGTGATGTTGGGGGCATTTTTCAGGCCGGCAATGTCCGCCTTGACCAGCGCACTGGCACGGTCCGGCACTGCGTTGTTGGCCACGCCGCCCTCAAACTCCTGGATCAGACCGCCGCACACCGGGCTGACCAGCTTTGCTCCAAAATGTCCCTTTTCACCGTTGCAGACCGGAAACTCTGCATCCGGGGTGAAGCAGAACACCGGGGCCGGATAGTTGTGCAGATAGTACTCCACATCCTCCATACGGGTCTCCTCGTTGTCACCCACCAACGCACGGATGGGATAGCGCAGGCTGACGCCTTCCTCTTTGAGGAACTTCAGCGCATAGAGGACCGCCACCATAGGGCCTTTATCATCCGCCACACCGCGGCCCAGCATCCAATCCTCCTGCAGGCGCATCTGGAAGGGATCTGCCGACCAGCCGTTGCCCGCAGGCACTACGTCCACATGGCAGATGGCAGCCAGATACTTTTCCGGCTCCGTGCCGGGCAGCTCTGCATAGCCGATATAATTTTCACAGTTGCGGGTCGCAAGGCCCATGCCCTCTGCCAGCTCCAGGGTCTTTTCCAGCGCAGCTTTCGGCCCAGGGCCAAAGGGTGCGCCCGGCTCCGGCTGCCCCTCCACACTGTCGATGGCCACCAGAGCTGCAATGTCCGCCAAGATCTGCTCCTTGTTGGCCGCAATGAATGTGTCGATCTTCTGATTCAATGCCTGATCCATGATTGTTCCATTGTCCTTTCTTTCGGGTCATGACCCGGGTTTATCTATTCAGGAGGCTGTGCCTCCATCTTGTCTCTAAAAGAGCTGTTTTATCCCACAGCGAAGAAGCCGTTGAACACACCCAGCAGGCCCGCACTGGCCAGACCGATGAGGACGCCTGCCAGCAGCACACCGCCCATGCAGGCGATCAGCACATCCTTGAATTTCATGTCCAGGATGGAGCCTGCCAGCGTCCCGGTCCAAGCACCCGTACCCGGCAGCGGAATCCCCACAAAGAACAGCAGCGCCAGGGTCAGCCCCTTGCCCGCCTTTGCCTCCAGCGCACGGCCGGCTTTTTCGCCTTTGACCACAAAAAAGCGGCAGATCCCGCCGATCCAGCGCTTGTTGTAGCCCCAGATCAAAAATTTACGGGCAAACAGATAGATAAAGGGCACCGGCAGCATATTGCCCAGCACGCACAAAAAGTAGGTGGGCAGCGCAGGCAGCCCCATACCCAGCCCGATGGGGATCGCGCCGCGCAGCTCGATCACCGGCACCATCGAGATCAAAAAGACCAGCAGATATTTCTTCAGCATAAAAACTCCCCTTTCTTATAGCTCGATCTGAAGTTCCACCGGACAATGATCCGAGCCAAAGATCTCATTGTGGATCTCTGCTGCGGTGATCTTATCTGCGATCCGGTTGGAGACGATGAAATAGTCGATGCGCCAGCCCGCATCCTTCTCCCGGGCACGGAAACGGTAGCTCCACCAGCTGTACTGCACCTTATCCGGGTGCAGCGCACGGAAACTATCGGTAAAGCCTGCTTCCAGCAGCTGGGTCATCTTTGCCCGTTCCTGGTCAGTAAAGCCCGCATTCATCCGGTTGGTCTTGGGGTTCTTCAGGTCCATCTCCTGGTGGGCCACATTCAGATCCCCGCAAAGGATCACCGGCTTCTGTGCATCCAGCGCCAGCAGATACGCCCGGAAGTCGTCCTCCCACTGCATCCGGTAGTCCAGCCGCTTCAGCTCGTTCTGGCTATTGGGCGTATAGCAGTTCACCAGATAAAAACCCGGGTATTCCAAGGTCAGCACCCGGCCCTCATGGTCATGCTCCTCAATGCCGATGCCGCTGCGCACCGACAGCGGCTGCTGGCGGCACCAGCAGGCCGTACCCGAGTAGCCTTTTTTCTCGGCAGAATTGGTATATTCGGTATATCCCTCCGGCGCAAAATCCGCCTGCCCCGGCTGCATCTTGGTTTCCTGCACCGAAAACACATCCGCATCCAGAGCAGCAAAGCTCTGGGCAAAATCATGGGTCAGACAAGCCCGCAGGCCGTTGACGTTCCAGCTGATGAGCTTCATATAAAGAGTCCCTTTCTCTTTTGATCGTTGTATCTACATAATGACGTTTCTTTTCTGTGCTGCCGGTCAAAGACCCGGGACTGCAAACCGCCCCGGCAAAGCACAGCAGGCCGCATTGCAGCTGCTTGCTCCCCGCCGGATGCGGGCCGCATTTTCTGGGCAGCACACAGCCAAAATCACTGTTATCTTAACACAGCGCAGAAGGAATGTAAAGCCGTGTCCGTCCGCCGCACGGCCCCTGCCGTCTGCACCAAAGCCCCTTTGCCGCAATGACTGCAAGTGCCTTTTTTACCATTCTCTCCCACGCAAGACACCATTCTGCTCCCCCGCCTTTTTGAGGGGCAGGCAGCCTTTTCGTCACCAGCATCTGCAAGGTAGTTTTTGTTCGCCACACAAGGACGAGTATTCGGCAGTTTTGCCAGGAAACACCCCACCTGATTTGTGCGTTTTTCTGAATTTAAGTTTTTTATGCAGTCAGAGCGACTTTTTTTCAAAAAGCCCTTGTATTTCGGACGCAAAAGTGGTATGTTGTATCCCACAGGAGCGTATCTTGGATACAATGCCTCGTATCCTTTCTTTTGTGCTCCCATCTTCATTCTTCTTTTTTATGCTATTTTCTTCATTTACCTTCTTATCATTTACCCTGCCTGCCCTCCGATGAGGGCAAGAAGGCGGCGGCCCTACCTGCACGGGCCGCCGCCTTTCTTTTTTTGCTGTAAACTCAGTTCTCTCTTGCAAAACCGGTCAGATCCCGGATCAGCTCCCCTGCCAGCACCAGACCAGCGGCAGCGGGGACGAACGCATTGGAACCCGGTGTAGCCCGGCGGCTGCCGGGAGCGGGAGGCGGCGTTTCGCCGGGAGCAGGAGGAAGTGCCGGCTCCCGGGAGTAGACCACCTTCAGCTTACGCACCCCGCGCTTGCGACATTCGGTGCGCATGACTTTCGCCAGCGGGCAGACCGAGGTATCGTAGATATCCGCCACCTCAAACCGGGTGGGGTCCATCTTGTTCCCCGCCCCCATAGCGCAGAGGATGGGGACTCCCGCCTGCTGTGCCGCCTGTGCCAGCGCCAGCTTTGCCGACACCGTATCAATGGCATCCACGATATAATCGTACTGTCCAAAATCAAACTGTGCCAGATTTTCCGGCAGGACGAACATACGGTAGACCTGCACCTGTATCGTGGGGTCGATATCCCGGATACGGTCTGCCGCCGCATCGACTTTATACTGTCCCAGTGTGCTGTGGGTGGCAATGATCTGCCGGTTCAGGTTGGACAAGCTCACAGTGTCGTTGTCCACCAGGTCCAATGCGCCAATGCCGCTGCGGGCCAGCGCTTCCACCACATAGCCCCCCACGCCGCCTACGCCAAACACGATGACCCGGGCCTGGCGCAGCCGCTGGATGGCCTGCTGCCCAAGCAGGAGCCGGGTACGGGAATATTGATCTTCCATCTTTATCTTATCTCCTTCTGTCCCTGCTGCAGCAGAGACACCTCTGCCAGCAGATCCTCTTTTTTGTTGGGCAGGCTGCCCTGGATCACCTGCTCCAGCAGCGCCTGCAATATGCGGCCCACCGCCGGGCCGGGCGCTACGCCCGCTGCCAGCAGATCTCTTCCATTGACAGCCAGCTGATCGGCACGGCAGCACACACCGCTTTGCTGTGCGGACTGCGCCTCGGCTTCCAGCCCCTCCAGCGCCCCGATCTGCTCAGGATGCTGGGCTTTTGCCAGCCACAGCAGCTGGCAGAGGGTCTCCATGCCAAGGCGGCCCAGCAAACGGCGGGCCTGGATCTGCCGCTGTGCTCCGGCAGGTTCCGCCGTCAGCCCCTGGCAGGACACCAAAAGGCTGACCCGGTCTATCTGTTCCCTTGAGCAGCGCAGCCGCCGCAGCACCTGGCGGGCAGCTTCCTCCCCCAAAGGAGACAGCAGCACCGCCAGCCGCACCATCGCCCCAGCGCTGGCCGGCACACGGTCCACCTGCGCACAGAGTGCTGCAAACCGTTCCGGCTGTGCTTTCGGCTCCAGTTCAGGCAGAATCACCGCCATCACTGCCGGTTCCAGCCAGGCACCAGGCCGGGGCGCCGCCAGCAGACCCGTAAGCTCTGCCTCGATCCGCTCTGCCGAAACGCAGCCCAGCCGCCCGCAGAGATTCTGCGCCGCCCGCCGGGTCTCGTCCTCCAGCCGGAAGCCAAACCGTGCCCCAAACCGGTACAGACGCAAAATGCGCAGGCCGTCCTCCTCAAACCGGCGCTCCGGCTGGCCCACTGCCCGCACCAGTCCCCGGGCCAGGTCTCCCCGGCCGTCAAAGGGGTCCACCAATCCCTCCTCCGGGTCATACGCCATTGCATTGATGGTAAAGTCCCGGCGGGCCAGATCTGCCTCCACCCGGGACACAAAAGCCACATGGTCCGGGTGACGGCCATCCGTATATCCATCCTCGGTGCGGAAGGTGGTCACCTCATAGCACTGCCCGTCTTGTTTTACGGTCACTGTGCCATGCTGCAGACCGGTAGGGATGCAGCGTTCCGCCCCAAACAGCTCCAAGACCTGCTGCGGCGTTGCGCTGGTGCATAGGTCCCAATCATGGGGGACACGCCCCAGCAGTCCATCCCGCACGCAGCCGCCCACCACATAGGCCCGGTGGCCTGCCCGGTGCAGCGTCTCCAGCAGAGCCGCCGCCCCTGCATCCACGCAAAGTTTCATGTCCTGTCCTCCTCAAACCGCAGGGTAAGACATTTGCCGTCAAACCCGCACTCCGCTGCGGGGAATTCCGCCTGGGCCTGTTCCAGTTCCGCCTCTGGATCTTCGATCATGGGCGAATAGTGGGTGAGCCAAAGCCGTCGGCAGCCTGCCCGCGCCGCCAGAGATGCCGTCTGCGCAAAGGTGCTGTGCCCATACTGGCGGGCCTGAGCCGCATATTCTTCCCCGGCATAGGTGGCATCACAGATCAAAAGATCTGCCCCTTGGGCGGCCTGTTCCAGCCCCGGACAGGGCGCCGTGTCCCCGGAAAACACCACCTGCAGGCCCCGGCGTGCAGGCCCCAGCACCTGCTCCGGGGCGATGCTGCCTGCGGGGGTCTCCACGCTTTGACCGGCTTGCAGACGCTTCCATTCCCGCACCGGGACGCCCAGCGCCTGGGCTTTTTCCGGCAGAAAACGCCCGGCTCTGGGCAGCTCCAGCCGATATCCCTGGCTCTGCACCCGGTGGCGGGTGGGGACCGGGCGCAGGACCGCCCCGGCAGGCCAGCCCGGCGCCAGTTCAGGCAGCTCCACCGACTGCAGAAGGGCGCAGAACTCCACCGGATAAGGCAGCGGCCCGGCCAACGCCCGGAGCGGCCCGGCGACCTGCTCCATCCCCGCCGGGCCATAGATCGTCAGGGGCTTTGTGCGCCCTTGGCAGCCCAGCGTCTGGAGCAGCCCCGGCAGGCCAAAGATATGGTCGCCGTGATAATGGGTCAGACAGACCGCGTCCGCCCGCATCAGGTTGACCCCCGCTCGGCGGGCAGCGGCCTGGGTGCCCTCGCCGCAGTCCAAAAGCAAACTATGGCCCGCGCACTCGATCACCGCAGCGCTCAGCGCCCGGTCCGGCAGGGGCATCGTTGCCGCAGTGCCCAGCAGTGTGACAGTCAGCATCCGCTGTACCCTCCTTGTATGCTAAAAATCTTTTGCTTATCTTACCACAATCCCCCGGCCAGGGACAAGGGGGCGGGCGGCTTTCTCCTTGGTGCATCTCGCTGCCTGCCCCTGGCTGACAGCCACAAAAAAACCGCCGTGCATTTTACTGCACAGCGGTTTTTGCGCTTTATTTACCGCAGGGCGGCTGCCAGCAGCGGGTTAGCGGGCAGAGCCACCTTCACCAGGCACTCTGCACTGCGCCCCTCCGGCGAGAGGGCCGTTACAGTCGCTTCCCCTTCCGCAACAGCGGTCACCTTGCCCTCGGCGTTTACCGTAGCCACACCGGGGTTTGAGCTGACCCAGGTCACAGGCACTACGCCCTCGGCCAATACCACAGCCGAGAGCCGCTCGCTGCTGCCGGGCAGCAGGGGCAGGTTGGTTTTGTTCAACACCACCTTCCCCACGTCTGAGGCCACCCGGACTTTACAGGTCAGGCTCTGCCCCAAAGAGGTCAGTGCTGTGATGACAGCCTCCCCTTCCGACTGAGCCGTGACCACTCCGTTTGCGCTCACAGCAGCCACTGCAGGGTTGTTGGAATGCCACTGGTAGACATACGCAGGCGAATCCTTGCGGTTGATCAGATACAGCGGCTGAGAAGGGTTGGGGTGGTCGTATTGGATCACCAGCTGCATACTGCTCTGGTTGAGCGCAGCCTGGGCGACCACCTCTGCATTCTGGGTCACTGTAACGGTACAGCTGGCTTTCTCGCCCCGGTCTGTGCGGGCGGTGATCACCGCTGTACCAGCAGAACGGCCGTTCACCTTGCCATCGCTGTCTACGGTAGCTACGGTGGGGTCACTGCTGGACCATATAATAAAGTAATAGTCATCCTCCACATACAGGTATGCCATGGGGCGGGGATCTTCGGAGGTGATCTCCAGCTCCAGTGTATCGCAGTTCAAAGACATCTGCCCGCTTAGATCCCCGACATTGGGGCTGGCAAATGCAGTAGGCGCACCCACCAGCAAAAGACAGCTAAGCAGCGCAGCCGCCAAATAAAAGGCGAGGGGTCTAGCTTTCATGAAGGGTCTCATCCTCCCGTCCTCTGTTCCCCGGCTGTTCAGGGTGCCGGGGGCAGTTTTTACTGTACCATATCTCCAAAGATACTTTGGTACCATAGTATTTTACACCCGACAAGAAACACGGTCAAGCATCCGGGGAGGTTTGGCAGTCACTTTGTCAAAACACCGAAAATACGCACAAAATCCTGTGCAGAACGACATGAAGCACCCCCTGTTTGCGGGCGCCCTGCTTATGCCTGCTCTGCGATCTCGTACAGCAGCGCCTCGGTCTGCTCCCAGCCCAGGCAGGGGTCGGTAATGGACTGGCCATAGCAGTGCTGGCCGATCTTCTGGCTGCCGGGCTGGATGTAGCTCTCGATCATCAGGCCCTTGACCAGCCCCCGGATCTCGGCCGAGTGGCGGCGGGAGTGGAGCACTTCCTTTGCAATGCGCACCTGCTCTTCATAGTGCTTGCCGGAGTTTGCGTGGTTGGTATCCACGATGCAGGCGGGGTTTTGCAGCCCCCGTTTGGCATACAGCTCATACAGCAGCCGCAGGTCCTCATAGTGGTAGTTGGGCAGGGTCTGGCCATGCTTGTTCACTGCACCGCGCAGGATGGTATGGGTCAGGGGGTTGCCCGGACACTGGACCTCCCACCCGCGGAAGATAAAGTCGTGGGGCAGCTGGGCAGCCACCACCGAGTTGAGCATCACGGTCAGGTCGCCGCTGGTGGGGTTCTTCATGCCCACCGGCACATCACAGCCGCTGGCTACCAGACGGTGGAACTGATTTTCCACCGAACGTGCGCCCACTGCAATGTAAGAGAGGATATCGGACAGGTAGCGCAGATTTTCCGGGTAGAGCATCTCGTCTGCGGTAGAGAAGCCCGTCTCCTCCAGCACACGCATATGCATATGGCGGATGGCCAGGATGCCTTCCAGCATATTGGGCTTTTTTTCCGGGTCCGGCTGGTGGATCATCCCCATATATCCCTCGCCGGTGGTACGGGGCTTGTTGGTATACACCCGGGGCACGATGACCAGTTTGTCGGCAGTCGCCTGCTGCACCTTTACCAGGCGGGACGCATAATCCACCACCGAATCCTCGTTATCTGCGGAACAGGGGCCTACCAGCACCAAAAACTTCTCGCTCTGGCCTGTGATAATCCGGCGGATCTCTTCATCCCGCTGCTGTTTCAGCTGGGACAGCTCCGCCTTCAGCGGGAATTGGGTCCGGATCTCCTCCGGTGTGGGCAGGGCGGTCACAAATTCAAATCCCATAATACTTTCCCTCTTTTTTACACTTTACTTTTCCGGCCCCAAAGACCGGTCATGCACATTATACAGCAGGGTGCGGCGGCAATCAAGGGAGGGGAAAGCCGCCGCATCTGCGCTGCTCTTCCCACAGACAAAAAAGCGGCTGGCGATCCCTCGCCAGCCGTGTGCAAAGTCTCGTTTCAAACGCAGGGGCGATTCCCCTTTCGCAAAGCCCTTAGTCCTCCTGAAGGATCTCGGCAATGCGGCGCATCGTCGTCACCGTGCGGGACAATTCTTCATCGCCCAGCTCGGTGCGCAGGCGCTGATAGCTGCGCTTCATCCGCTCCCGCTCAGCGGCCATCAGTTCAATGGCCTTGCTGCTCAGCTCCAGATAGCTGCGCCCGGCCTCACGGTCTGTTTTCCAGACCAAAAAGCCCTTATCCTGCAGCTTTTCCACCCCGCGGGACAGCTCCGTCACCTGCAGGCCCATGCCTTCTGCCAGGTCCGAGAGATAGACCTTCTCCCCCGGGGCGGCATCCTGCCGTGCCTGGATGGAATACAGCACCAGGTAATCCGCACGCTGGATGCGGTGGAACACATGGTCCAGGTGGAACTCAAAATTGTCCAAAAAGAAGCGTTCTGCCAGATGAGCCGTATTCTTTGCATCCATCATACATTCCCTCCATCCTCGGTGCGCTGGCTGCGCGGGGTGTAGTCGTGGTGCTTGCCCAGGCTCTTGTAGGCCGGTCGGATGATCTTGTTGGCGGACAGCAGCTCTTCAATGCGGTGTGCGCTCCAGCCCATAACACGAGCCACAGCAAACAGCGGCGTATACAGCTCCTCCGGGATGCCCAGCATATCGTAGACGAAGCCGCTGTAAAAGTCCACGTTGGGGCTGACGCCCTTGTAGATCTTGCGCTCCTTTGCGATCAGCTGCGGGGCCAGATATTCGATCTTGTTGTAGACCGCCAGATCCTTTTCTCTGCCCTTTTCCTTTGCCAGCTGCTCCACATAGCTCTTGAACACCACCTCACGGGGGTCGCTGAGGGAGTAGACGGCATGGCCCATGCCGTAGATCAGGCCCTTGTTATCAAAGGCTTCTCCGTGGAGCAGGCGGCGCAGATAATCTTCCAGCGCCTCGTCGTCGGTAGGATCGGTGACATTGGCACGCAGATCCTGCATCATCCGCATCACCATCAGGTTTGCGCCGCCGTGGCGGGGGCCTTTCAGCGAGCAGAGCGCTGCCGCCATAGCCGAATAGGTATCCGTGCCCGAAGAGGTGACCACACGGGTGGTAAAGGTGGAGTTGTTGCCGCCGCCATGCTCTGCATGGAGCAGCAGCGCCACATCCAGCACCCGTGCTTCCAGCGGCGTATACTTCTTATCCGGCCGCAGCATCCGCAGGAAATTTTCTGCGGTGGACAGCTCCGGATCCGGGCGGTGGATGTACATGCTCTCGTTGTTTTCATAGTGGTCATACGCATGGTAGCCGTAGACCGCCAGCATGGGGAAGATGCTGGCCAGCTGGATGCTCTGACGCAGCACATTGGCGATGGACAGATCCGCCGCCTGGGGGTCGTAGGAAGCCAGGGTGAGCACGCTGCGGGCCATGGAGTTCATGATATCATGGCTGGGCGCCTTCATGATCACGTCCCGTGTAAAATTGGTGGGGGTGGTGCGGCACTGGGCCAGCACCTGGCAGAACTGATCCAGCTCCGCCTGGGTAGGCAGCTGACCGAACAACAACAGGTAGCCTGCCTCCTCAAAGGCAAAGCGACTGCCCCGGCTGCCAGCGATCAGGTCTTTGACATCGTAGCCGCGGTACAGCAGCTGACCGTCACAGGGACGCTTGACTCCATCCACATATTCAAAGGCCCGCACGTCCGAAATGTTGGTCAGACCCGCCAGCACGCCCTTGCCGTTTTCGTCTCGCAATCCGGCTTTGACCCCATACTCCTGGTACAGGTTGCGGCTGATGTGGTCATTCTTGGCGCACAGCGGCATCTGCTGGGTGAAATACCCCATTACGTTCTGCAAAAAATCCATCTTACTTACATCTCCTTTCCCCTCATTGATACTTCCATCTTTAGAAGATACTTTTTATGATACCTGTTTCCTTTGGCCCTGTCAAGGAACAACTTGTAAATAAGTGGCAAACTTTTTTGGTATTTTTGCTGACGAAACTCCGTCTTGACCCCATTTCTTTTGTCAGATATGGTACAAAAGAAAATTTCTGGCGCTGCTGGTTCTTCTGTGCTTCCGCATTGGTGCTGAAGCCCTTTTTACCGCTTAGTTATTGACATATGCCATAAACGGCGCTATACTGGATGCAGACCAGCGGGCATGCGGCGCAACCCCTGCGCAAACCACTGTCCCCCTGTTCTTTGGCTAAAAAGCGCCTTTTCTCGAAAAAAGCGGGACCCTCAAAAAAGGAGGCATTTTCCTTGCCCAGACCAAAAAAGTGCCGGATGGTCTGCCACTACCCCACCACCCGGGGGTTTTTGCCCGACCCACCCAATCCGGAGCAGGAGGCGGTGGTCTTGACGGTAGATGAGTACGAAGCCATCCGCCTGATCGACAAGGAAGGCTTGTCGCAGGAGCAGTGCGGTGATTTTATGCAGGTAGCCCGCACCACCGTACAGCAGGTGTACGCCAGTGCCCGGCATAAGCTGGCCTGCGCTTTGGTACAGGGACTGCCCCTGCACATCGAGGGCGGCGACTACCGTCTGTGCAGCGGCGAGGGCCGCCAATGCGAGTGCGGCGGATGCTTTAAACAGGTTTTTCGACAGAAATATGCTATACAAAAAGGAGAAACGGTTATGAGAATCGCAGTTACCTATGAAAACGGTCAGATCTTCCAGCACTTTGGCCACACCGAGCAGTTCAAGGTCTACGACGTGGAGAATGGGCAGATCACCCACAGCGAGGTGGTCAGCACCAATGGCAGCGGCCACGGCGCACTGGCTGGCGTGCTGCAGGCACTGAAAGCGGATGTGCTGATCTGCGGCGGCATCGGCGGCGGCGCACAGGCTGCCCTGGCAGCAGCCGGCATCCAGCTGTATGGTGGCGTATCCGGCAGCGCAGATGACGCTGTGCAGGCTCTGCTGGCAAACAGCCTGGCCTACAATCCCAACGTCCGGTGCAGCCACCACGACCACGAGCACACCGAGGGCCACACCTGCGGCAACCACGGCTGCGGTCAGGGTCACTGCGGCCAGCACTGATCCCCTATAAAATCAGCGTCCCCGCCCCTCTGCAACGTACAGAGAAGCGGGGACGCTTTTATTTTCAGCATCTTTTGATCATTCGGTCTTTGCCGCGCAGCCGGCCTGTTCTGCCTGCGCCAGCAGCTCCCGCTCCAAGGCGCAGTCCCCGGGATACGGCCAATCGAGGACCGCCCGCTCAAAAGCATCCTTCCAGCGGCGGGCCTGCTGCTGGTCTCCCCGCGCCAAAAGTGCATACGCATACTCTGTGCGCAGCACGGACAAGCAGGTCTTCATCTGGCGGCGAAACTGTTTCTGCTCCCCAGTCTCCCACTGAGACAAGATCTTGTCATCCCGGTCTGCCAGCAGTGCGCAATACACCCGGTCGCAGCAGAGCATCCGGCGCTGGATGCCCTTTACTGTGGTACCCTTGGCCAAAAGCCGGTCCATCTGGTCCGCAGCCTCTGCAAAGCGATGCTGGTCCATCAGACGGCTGGACTGCATCACCGCCACATCCACCTCCAGACCCGCTCGTGTTTCTGCCCCCTCCGACACCTGGAACCACTCCTCCGGCATCTGCCCTAGACGCAGACCCTGGCTCTGTGCCTCCACGATCTTCAGCTGTGCCCACAAAGCCCGCTGTGCAGCTGGGTCCCGCAGGAGCGAGCGCATATTTGCCCCGTCGTTATCGATGCCGCCGAGCTGCATCGGCAGACCATTTGCAATGGCAAACACCAGCCCCATAGCCGCCACCAGCGCCAGCACGGTACGCAGCATCCAGGGCATGGTCCATACCCACAGCGCACCTGCCGCCAGGCTCCCCAGCAAAAGGTTTGCCAGTACGCCCCCCAGGTTATACCAAACACAGGGCACCCTGCCCTCTTTCAGCTCCGGCGGCGCCAGCAGACATTGCCCGCCCGTACCCGCCAGGGACAGACGGCGCAGTTTTAAGCGCCCCTGCTCTTTTTGCAGCATCCAGCTGCCGACCCGGAAAGAGCAGAATGTATACCCCGTAGCCAGCCCGCCTGCCAAATGCCCTGCCTCGTGCACGATGATCTGCACCACAGCAGCCAGCACCGCTGCCGCAAACATCCAGAACAGCCGGAACACCCCGGCAGCGCCGCCCGCCCCAAGATCCGCCTGCTGTGCCAGCACAAGACCGCCCACAAAGCCAATGCCCGCCGCAGCAGCCATATACACCAGCTTGCCCAGGATGCCTTTCCAGTTTTTCATCGCCATTCCCCCTTTTTGATTTTTTCTGAGTGTAGCACAGAGTTCGGCGCTTGAAAAGAGGGTGTATGGGGCTTTTTTCTGCAAAACAAAACACCCAGCCCGAAAGGGCTGGGTGTGCAGCTTTCTTAGTCCCACTGCGGACAGGGACAAGGGGCAAACGGATCCATCAGTGGATGAATACCGGGCCCAAGGGGTTTGCGATGGGGCTGACGTAGCCGCCCAGCAGCTTGGGGATCGCCAGGCTGATATCGGGCACATAGGTCAGCAGCAGCAGTGCAATGAACATGCACAGATAGAACGGCAGGGTCGCCTTGACCACCTTTTCCATCGGGCGCTTTGCAACGGCAGAGCCGATGAACAGCACGGAGCCGACCGGGGGGGTCAGCAGGCCGATGCCGCAGTTCAGCACAACGATGATACCGAACTGGATCGGGTCGATGCCGATGGAGGTCGCAATGGGCAGCAGGATCGGGGTAGCGATCAGGATGATGGGAGCCATATCCATGATGCAGCCTAGAACCAGCAGGATCAGGTCGATCAGCAGAGCAATGATGTAGGGGTTATCGGTCAGGTTGGTGATCGCCTGTGCAGCCAGATCGGGCACGTGCAGCATGGTCAGGCAGTTGCCGAACACAGCAGAGGTAGCGATCAGGATCAGCACGATGGACAGGGTGTCCACGCACTCATCCAGTGCGTGCCAAACGCCCTTCCAGTCCAGGCCCTTGTAGATAAAGACGGACACGAACAGAGAGTAGATAACAGCGATAGCAGCACTCTCGGTAGCGGTAAACACACCGCCGACAACGCCGAACACCACGATGACCACTGCAGCCAGTGCCCAGATGGAGGTACCCAGCTGCTTGAAGAAGCCGCGGATGGTAAATGCAGAACCCTTGGGGTAGTTCTCCCGCACCGAGATGATGTAGGAGCCCACCATCAGCACCAGTGCCAGCAGAGCGCCGGGCAGGTAGCCAGCCAGGAACAGGCTGCCCACGCTGATACCGCCGGCGGTGGTAGCGTAGATGACCATGTTATGGCTGGGGGGAACCAGCAGACCCTCGCAGGAGGAGGTGATGGTAACAGCGGTGGAGAAGTCGGCATCGTAGCCCTGGTCCACCATCATGGGGATCATGATGGAACCGATGGAGGCGGTATCCGCAGAAGCAGAACCGGAAATGCCGCCAAAGAAGTAGGATGCCACGATGTTGACCATGGCCATGCCGCCGCGCATCCAGCCAACGCAGGCGTCGGCCAATGCGATCAGTTTTTCACTGATACCGCCGGAGCCCATGAGCACGCCCATGGTGATGAAGAAAGGCACAGCCATCAGGCTGAAAGAAGAAATGCCCTTGACCATCAGACGGCAGACATCGGTAAGCGCCTGGCCCTGCACCATCATGCACAGCACGCTGGACAGGCCCACTGCATAGGCAATGGGGAAGCGCAGGAAGATCATGACAAAGAAGCTAGCCAGGAGGACGATGATCGCCAGAGTTTGTACTGACATATTACTTCTCCTCCTTTACAAAAAAGCTCTTGATGTGGTTATAGATGGACTCGATCTCAAAGATGATCATGGCGCCACCAGCCAGCGGCACCGGGAAGTACATCCAGAAACGAGACAGCCAGGGCATCGAAACATAGAAGCCGCGGCCGCCCAGGGTGGAGGCGTACTTCCAGCCCACCACCAGCATGATGATACCCAGCACCATCACAGCCAAATCCGCCACCAGGTCCAGGGTCTTGACCACGACCTTGGGCAGGTAGACATCAAATGCGGTCATGCGGATGTGGGCACCCCGCCGGATAGCCAGAGCAGCGCTCAGCACGGCCATGTAGCTCATGCAGGTCAGCACCATTTCTTCCGACCAAGAGGGGTCCGGGATAAAGGGAATGTAACGGCCCAGAACCGATATCGTGGTAATGAGGATATCTGCGATCAGCAACAGCTTGCAGACCACCAAAACCACTTTATAGGTGATATCATAGGCCGGTTTGATCTTATCCAAAGTGGTAAAGATTTTCGGCATATCAATTCCTCCAAAATAAAAACCCGGCGGGCGGGCGGGAATGCCCCCGTCCATCACCCGCCGGGCTGACTGCTGGTAAGCACTGGCTCAGGGCATCCGGCTGGATGCCCCCGCACAGACACTCGGGATCTTTTCACCAACCTCCGCTGCAAAGACGGCGATGGTCAGCAGGGTCGGGCTGCACCGCCCTGCCTCACAAAACAAACTTTGGTGTCAGGATCACTTCATGTCACGGATCTTCTGGTACAGATCCGCATAAGCCTTGGTGTTGTCCTCGATGACCTTAGCGCAGGCGTCTGCCCAGGGGGTCTTGTCGGTGACATCCACAACGTTGCAGCCGGAGGACTTCAGCTCCTCCAGGACCTTGTTCTCCTCGGTCTCGGACAGCTCAGCGTTGAATGCCTGGGTGTCCTTTGCAGCCTCCATGATGGCTGCCTGCTGGTTCTCGGTCAGCTTGCCCCAAGCATTGTCGGTGATGACAGCCTGGATAGCGCCCAGGGTGTGGCCGTCCAGGATCAGGTTGTTCGCAACCTCGGGGAAAGCGTTGGACTTGTAGTTGGCGATGGGCTGCTCAGCACCATCCACAACGCCGGTCTGCAGAGCAGAGTACAGCTCGCCGAAGGAAACGACGGTGGGGTATGCGCCCAGAGCCTCGACCATGCCGTTCATGACGGGGTCGTTGGACACACGCAGCTTCATGCCCTTCAGGTCCTCGATAGCGGCCACGGGCTTAACGGTGAAGAAGTGGCGGAAGCCCTCCTCGCCGTAGAACATGCCGCGCAGGGGCAGACCCAGCTCCTGGGGCTCGTTCAGGAACTCAGGAGCCAGCTCGCTGTTGGCAAAGTTCCAGAAGTGTGCGCGGTTGTCAAAGGTGAAGGGGATGGACAGCAGCATGGACTTGGTGCAGCCGTAGCTGGTCAGAGCGAAAGCAGAGATGCGGCTGATGTCGATGGAGGTAGAGCCGCCCAGCAGAGCGTCCAGAACGTCGTTCTCAGAGCCCAGCACGCCGGAAGCCTGCAGGTCGATGACGACGGAACCACCGGTCAGCTCCTCGACCTTCTCCTTGAAGTGAGAACCGGTCTGGCCCACGATGGTGTCCAGGGGGTTGACCTCGGCGTAAACCAGGGTGACCTTGGGATCAGCAGCTGCGCCGGAAGCGTTGCCTGCTGCGGAAGAAGCCGGAGCAGAAGAAGCGGTGCTGGAAGCAGCGGTGGAGCTGGAAGAGCCGCCACAAGCGGTCAGAGCCAGAGCAGCAGTGGAAGCGCCAGCCACTGCCAGGAAGCTGCGACGAGAGATCTTTTTCATATTGAAAATCCTCCTTAAAATTCGGGCGGTGTCGCGCTGCACAAGTTGCGCACCGCCGTTTCATCATTGAGCATACTTTAACAAAATATTAATATGTTTACAAGCGCATCAAAAAAATGTCCTGGTTTTTCAAAAAAAGTCGGGATACTTTTTGTGCTTATATCCAATTCATCGCCCGGTTTTTTGGCAATTCAGACGATTCGTGGGATACAACAGTCCTTTCATCCTCCGTTCCAGCATAAAAGTTTCGGGTGCTGCCGACTCCAAAACCGGCAAAGAGACCGCCCCGGATACGCCTGCACTTGCCTTTTGCCGCTCTTAAAAAAAAATACAGCCTGCAGCGCATTGCAGACTGTATACCGGGGACCTTTCCCCTATTGGCTGTATTTCAACTGGACTGGATGCGGTGGATGATGGCCTTTTCAATGCTGAACCGGTCATACAGCGGCTGCACCGCAGCACGGAAACGGCGTTTCTCCTCATCCGACAGCTCGGTGATGATGATCCCCCGCTTGCGCATATTCTGCTCGCTTTCTTCCTCCTGCTGCGACCAAAGGCAGCGCTCCACCTCGGCGCTCTCCCGTGCGCACTGGCGCACCAGCTCCGGATAGGCGGGGTCCAGCGCTGCCAGCTTCTCCATGGCCGCTGGGCTGGCCAGCTGGATCTCCGGCACACGGCTATGCTCGTCCACGAGCACATACGGCGCCACTTCATAGTGCCCCATCGCCTCATAGCTGGGCCAGTTGTTCTCTGCCCCGTCGATCTCCGCATTATGCAGCGCCGCATACACCTGGCTGTACGCTGCCTGCACCGGCACAGCCCCCAGCGCCTCGATCATATCACTCATCAGGCCAGACTGCTGCACCCGCAGAGCCAGCCCCTGCAGATCCTCCAGGCAGGTGACCTTCTTCCGGGTATAAAAGCTGCGCACGCCCGCATCAAACCAGGAAAGCCCCACCAGCCCCACTGCATCCAGCGCCAGCAGGAACTCGTTGCCAATGGGCCCGTCCAGCACACGCCACATCTGGGCCGCATCCTCATAGAGATACGGCAGCTGCAGGATGCTCAGCCCCGGCAGGATGTTGGCCAGCTCGCTCAAGGACACGCGGGAAAAGTCGATGCCGCCAAACTGCATCTGCTGCACCACACTGGGCTCACTGCCCAGCTCCCCGTCGCTGTACACCAGGATCTTTACCCGGCCGTCGGTGCGCTGGGACACCATCTCCGCAAAAGCAAGGGCTGCCTGGGAGGTGGGATAATCCGCCGGCTGATTTTCTGCATAGCGCAGCAGCAGCTCCGGCTGGGTCTGCGCCTGCTCTTTGGGACGGACGACGCAGCCTGCCAGCATCAGCAGGCACAGCACCGCAGCCAGCGTCAGAGCTGCGATGCGCCGGGCGCTCACAGACGAGCCTCCCGGGCTTGACGGGCAGCCTCCCGCCGGTACTGGGTGGGGGTCATACCAGTACGCTTTTTGAACGCACGGGCAAAATAGCTGGCGTCCTCGTACCCGACCATGGAAGCGACCTCCGCCGCAGAACGCAGCGGATCGGTCAGCAGCTGCTTTGCCGCATTGATGCGCAGCTCGGTCAGGCAGTCCAGAAAATTCATCTTCTGATACTTTTTGAACTGTGCCGAAAGGTATGCCGGGCTGATATGCAGGATCTCGCTGACACTGTCCAGCGAGAGATCGAACATATAGTTATCCTCCATATAGCGGCGGACGTGGGCCATGACCAGCGCATTGCGGTCCTCGGCCTCGGCGGTATCGGCAGCCGGCTCCGGGGCCACCGGAGCCAGCTCCGCCAATTTGCGCCCCGCCTCGATCTGACGGATCGCACGGCGGATCGCAGCCTCCGCCTCATCCGGGTCCACCGGCTTGAGCAGATAGTCACAGGCGCCCAGATGCATCGCCTCGTGGGCATACTGGAACAGGCTGTACGCTGTCACAAAGATCACCTTACATTCCGGCCTTTGTTCCAGCACGGCCCGGGCTGCATCCAGCCCATTGATGCCCGGCATCTCGATATCCATCAGGATCAGGTCCGCCTCCCACAAAATAGCGGTATCGGCGGCCCGGCGGCCATTTTCAGCCGTCTGGATCACGGCCTCATGCTCAAAGCGGCGGACCACCAGGTCGGCCAGGGCTTCCCGCTCCAAGCGTTCATCGTCTGCGATCAGGACTCGTATCATCTCAAAACTCCTCCTCTGCTCGTTCCACCAAAGGCAGATATAGGCGTACCGAGGTGCCCCGCCCGGGACGGGAGCACACCGACATCCGGCAGCTCTTGTCCAGCAGACGCAGCCGCTCAGCCACGTTGTACAGACCGATATGTTCCCATCGCTCTCCGGGCTGGCCCAGTGCCTTGCGCAGCTGCGCCATCTGTTCCGGAGGGATCCCCAGGCCATTGTCCAGCACGCTCAGATACAAAAGCCCCTTCTCCGGCACAGGCGTGACCCGGATGCGCACCAGCCCGCCCTCCTCCTTGGGGCCGATGCCATGCTTGAATGCATTCTCCACGATAGGCTGGAGGATAAAGGAGGGCACCATCACCTCGGTAAGATCCACTGCATCCGAGATGCGCCACTCCATCCGCACCCGGTCCCCAAAGCGCACATGATAGATGGAGTAGTATTCGTCCACGATCCGCACTTCCCGGGCCAACGGCACCTGCTCGTCATTGCTCATCAGGCTGTACCGCAGAAGATGCGACAGCGCCGTGATCAGCGCCTGGGTGCGGTACGCTTTTTCTGTACCGGCAGTCTGCAGGATGACGTTCAATGTATTGAACAAAAAGTGCGGGTCGATCTGGCTGCGCAGCTGCTGCAAACGGCTGCGCTCCATCCGGTTCTGCAGCTCCAGCGCCTGGGTCTTTTGGCGGTGCAGCTCCCGCTCGATCTCGTTTTTCTCCTGGAGGGTATTCACCTGCTGGGCCATGGAGTGCTTCATTTTGTTGAACGCCTCTGCCAGCTGGGCCATCTCCAGCCCACGGGGCAGCGGGATATCCGGGCTGTCGAACTCGCTGCGGGCAATGGCCCAGGAAGCAGCGATCATCTGCTGCACCGGGGTCAGCAGCTGCATCACCATCATGGCACTGACGCAGCCCAGCGCCACACACAGCCCCACCACCACGGTCTGCAGCATCCCGATCCGGGCCGACAGCACCGACAGCTCGGTATAACTGGTCTGGGCATCCAGAATGGCGGTCTCCAGCAGCTGCAAGGTATACTGGCTGAGATAATCCCCGCAGGCCGCCACCTGATCGTAATACAAACGGGAGGCCGCCATGCTGTTGTCCGCTTCCAGCGTGGCAGAGAGCCTGTCCAGCAGGTGTTCATAATGGGCATAGGTGGTAGACACTGCGCTGTACAGCAGCCGCTGCTCCTCGCTGACATCCTCCAAACTATGGATGCTGCTTTCCACCCGCCACAGCCAGGCGTTGCAGGTGGAGCGGGAATCCTCCATCCGGGCAAGGATCTCCTGCTGCTCGCCATTCTCCCAGCGGTAGCTCTCCAGCGCACCCACGACCCCCTCGACACCGCCCTGAAAACGGCTGATGGCGTGGAAAGAGCCCATCTGCCGGTCCATGACCCCCTGCACCGCACGGGACTGGTACACGTTCAGGGCGATCTGGGCCGCCAGCGCCGCAAAAAATACCGCCAGGCACAGCCCGATGCGCTGTTTCAGCGTGATACGGATGCGTTTTTTCGTCAATGCAGGCACTCCTTTCCTATGGGGAGCAAGGCCCTCTCCGGCCCCGGCCCGGCAGACCTGGCCAAGGGCGACTCCCCCGAGAGGCGGCGAGCGTAAGCGAAACAAAGCAGTTGCCGATCCACCGCTTGTTCATTTTTAAACCGATAGTTTCTATTTTAGCACGTTTCCGGGCTGTTTTGCAAGATTGCCCTTGCCTAGCGGGATGGAATGTGTTACTATGCCTCAAAAGAGGCAATGTTAGGAGTGTGCACTATGTCCCAAACGATCTCTGTTTCGGTCCAGATGACCCAAAAAAACTTCCGGGATTTCCGGGTCTTTGACGTATTCCGCCACCAAAAAGCCTGGAAGCGCCCTTTGATCTTTGCGGTGATCCTGCTGACCAGCGCCGCCATCTGCCTGTCCCAGGTGGGCAAGCGGGAGGGTGCGCTGCTGCTGACCGTTGTTTTGACGGTGGTAGCGCTGGGCCTGCCCGGTGTATATTTCGGCACCTTCTTCCACCAGCTGTCCCAGATCATCAAAAAAATGAAGCTGCCCCAGCCGTTCTACCGGGTGGAGCTGTCGGGGGACGGCGTTGCCGTCTGGCTGGCCGGTGAGCAGGATAAACCCGCCCCCACCTACCAGTACCCCTGGGCGGATGTGCTGTGCGCCTACCGCACCGCCGATGCCATCTACCTGTATGTAGCCGCAGCGGACGAAAAAGCCCCCGGGGGCAAGCGCTCCCTGGCTTACCTGCTGGACCAGGATATGGACAGCGTATGGGAGCTGCTGGGCTGCCTGCCCGCAGACAAGCGCCGGGACTGTCGGAAATAACGGGAGGAACCAATGGCCTTTGAATTCGCCTTTCTGGACTGGCTGCAGCAGTTCGCCCATCCTGTGATGGATGCGCTGGCCGTGTTTTTCAACTGGGCGGGGATGCACGGCGAGCTATGGATCTTGTTTGGGGTCATCCTGCTGCTGCGCCGTTCCACCCGCAAAGCCGGGCTTGCTATGCTGCTGGCACTTTTGTTCTACCTGCTGGTGGGGGATATGATCTTAAAGCCCCTGTTTGCCCGGCCCCGCCCCTGTGACCTGAACACCCTGATCCAGATCTTAGTGGAGCGGCCCAACGGCCACTCGTTCCCGTCCGGACACACCAGCTCGGCCTTTGCAGCCGCAGCCGCCCTGTTCTGCCAAAACAAGCGCCTGGGCATCCCCGCTTTGGTGCTGGCTGCATTTATTGGTTTTACCCGCCTGTACCTGTACGTCCACTTCCCCACCGACGTATTGGCGGGCATCCTGCTGGGGCTTATGCTGGGCGCTGCCGCATCGGCTCTGGTGAACTTTGCCGCAAAGAAGCGTGCTGAAAAAAAGGGTTGACCCCCTGCATGCAGTTTTTTCGCTCACACAGCAGAACCCCCGGTATCCTGCACGGATGCCGGGGGTTCTTTTTGGCCTTTTTGCACAAATCAAAAGCAGACAGCGCCGTGGAAAGGAGGAGAAAGCGGCGCTGCCTGCATATAAGGAACTCCTAACATTGCGGTTGCCAGGAGAGGTTTGGTAGTCTGTCCGCCGTCTTTGGCTATTGCCTCGCATAGGCGGGGGACAGTATTTTAAGGGAACCGGTTCACACCGGCTGAACTTCACGTCTGCCTGCAATGGTGGACGCTTTTTCTGGGGGAGGTTTTGGCTTCTGCCGTACCTCCCTTGCTATGGCCTTATTGTACCGCACAAAAATGGAGTTTCTTTGTGAGCTTTTTGAACAAATTGCAAATAAGGTCCCCGGGCAGAAATAGGCGCAGCCGCTCCTTTTCCGCCCGGGGACCTATCTTTGCTTTGTTGTTTTGTATTTCTGCGGGGGCGGACATCACCCGACCCCAAAGAATTCCTTGGCGATATCTGCGCTGCGCTTGGCGTCCTTGGCATACCAGTCTGCACCGATGGCTGCGGCATACTCCGGCGTAAGCACGGCGCCGCCTACCATGACCTTGCAGTCCAGACCGGCGGTGCGGAGGGCGGAAATGGTCTTTTCCATGCTGGGCAGGGTGGTGGTCATCAAGGCAGAAAGGCCCACCAGCCGGGCACCTGTGCGGCGCACCGTGTCCACCACCTGCTGCACCGGCACATCCCGGCCCAGGTCGATGACCTCAAAGCCGTAATTCTCCAGCAGCACATGGACGATGTTCTTCCCGATATCATGCACATCCCCCTGGACGGTAGCCAGCACGATCTTGCCCTTGCCTGCCTGGGAGCCGCCGCTTGACGCCAACGCCTCCCGGATCTGCGCAAAAGCACTCTGGGCAGCGCTGGCCGCCTGCAGCAGCTGGGGCAAAAACAAGGTCCCCGCCTCATACTTTGCCCCCACCTGGTCCAGTGCCGGCACCAGCGCTTTGTCCACCACCGTCAATGCGGGGGTATGGGCCAGCAGCTCCCGGGTCTGGGCGGCAGCCTGCCCCGCCAGCCCCTGTTCCACGGCACGGATCAAAGCCCCATAGGGGTCCTGCTCCGGGTCTTTTGGTTCCGAGGGCGCTGCAGCCGGTGCTGCCGGTGCCTGCGCAGCATAGCGGGCAATGTAGCGCTGGCTCTGGGCATCCCGGCCGGTAAGCACATCGTAGGCCGCCACCGCCGCCATCATCTCCTGACTCTGGGGGTTCATGATCGCTGCATCCAGCCCGGCATACATGGCCGCTGTGAGGAAAGCGGCGTTTAATGCGCTGCGGTTGGGCAGACCAAAGCTGATATTGGATACGCCCAGGATGGTGCGCACCCCCAGCTCTTTTTTGCACCGCTCCAGCGCATGGAGGGTGACCATGACCTGCTCCTGCTGGGCGCTGGCGGTCAGGGTCAGGCAGTCGATATAGATATCCTCCGGGGGGATGCCTGCCGCCAGTGCCGCATCCCGGATGCGCCGGGCGATCTCCACACGGCCTTGGGCTGTCGGGGGGATGCCCGCACCATCCAGCGCCAAGCCCACGACGGCCGCACCGTATTTTTTGCAAAGGGGCAGGATGCGGGCCAGGGTCTCCGGCTCGCCGTTGACCGAGTTGACGATGGGTTTGCCATTGTAGACCCGCAGCCCCCGTTCCAGGGCAGCAGGGTCGGTGGAGTCCAGCTGCAAAGGCAGGCTGACCACGCTTTGCAGCGCTTTTACGGCCCGCTCCATCAACGCCGGTTCATCCACACCAGGGGTACCCACGTTCACATCCAGCACAGCAGCACCAGCTTCTGCCTGGCTCACCGCCTGTGCCAGCAGGTAATCCATATCGCCTTCCCGCAGCGCCTGCTGAAACCGCTTTTTACCGGTGGGGTTGATCCGCTCGCCTATCACCGTAATGCCGTCCACCGTCACCAGCTGCACCGGGGTGCAGAGCACCGAGGGCATTGGATAGGCTGCACGCCCCGGGGCCGAATCCGCAAAAACGCCAGCCAGCAGACGGATGTAGTCCGGTGTCGTGCCGCAGCAGCCGCCGGCGGCAAACAGCCCCAGCTCCCGGTAGGGGCGCATCTGCATAGCGTAAAGCTGCGGGGTCAGGTCATAGCCGCTGCCGTCTGCCCGGGGCAGTCCTGCGTTGGGCTTGACAAACAGCGGGAAGTCGCCCGGAAGCGCATCCGCCAGACGGCGGGCGATGGGGGCGATCTCCTTTGGACCCAGCGAGCAGTTGATGCCCACAGCATCCGCCCCCAGGCCGCGGGCCGTTGCCGCAAAGCTCTCCGGCGTGCAGCCGGTAAAGGTGCGGCCGCCGGCTTCAAAGCTCATGCTGGCCAGAACCGGCAGGCTACTGTTCTCCTTGACGGCCAACAGAGCTGCTTTCAGCTCATAAAGGTCTGTAAACGTCTCCAGAAAAACCAGGTCTGCGCCCGCTTGCGCGCCTGCACGGACGATGCGCCCAAACTCCTCCACTGCCTGCTCAAAGCTTAGCGGGCCGCCCGGCTCCAGCATCTCCCCCAAAGGGCCGATATCCAGTGCCGCCAGTGCCCCAAACGGCTCTGCTGCCTGGCGGCAGAGCGCTACGGCAGCCTGCACCACCTGCTCCACCGTATAGCCGCTGCCCGCCAGCTTGGGGGCGGAAGCGCCAAATGTGTTGGTATTCAGCACCCGGCTGCCCGCAGCCGCATAAGCCGCATGGATGCTGCGCACCAGGTCCGGCTCGGTCAGGTTCAGTTCCTCCGGCCTTGCACCGGGGCGCAGGCCAGCAGCCTGCAGCATCGTGCCAAAGCCTCCATCCAGCAGCAGGGTCTGGGGCTGGCAAAACAGTTCATGGATCTTCACAGCGTTTTCCCCTCTTTCGATATTCACAGCGCCCCCGCAAAGCACAGTGGGCGCATCCGGCACGGTGCCCCTGCACCGGATGTTCGGCCACGCCCAAAAGGGCGGTGATGCTTTTGCGGGGGGTCATCAGGCAATTTTCCTGCACGCAAAGGCCGATCTGCCGGGGCGTATCCAGCAGTCTGGCCAGCAGCGGCTGTACAGCCAAGGGCCAATCCCCGTATCCGGGAGAGTAGCGCCCTGTCAGATACAGCCCCTGCCCCTGATAGTGCTGCACCAGCAGCCTTTCCGCCGCATCGGCGGCCTGCTCTGCCAACGCAGAAGCCAAGGCATCCGTTCCCGCTCCGGCGGCCACATCTCCGATGCCCGCCCGGCGGATGGCTCCATCCGCACCCGGGCCAAGGGTCACCGCCAACAGCACCCCGCCTGTACAGCCTGCAAGGTGACGGGCAATATCCTGCCCCTGCAAAAGCCCCGCCTGTGCCAGGTCGGCTGTGCTCAGCTGCCGGTACACCGCCCGTGCCCTGCACGCCGCCATCAGCGGCGGGGCACAGCGCCTGAGCAGCGCAAGGGTCTGTTCGTCCGGTTCTCCCGGTGCTCCCAGATACCGCGCCGCCTGCCGAAGATCTGCTGTTTCCGGCAGCTTTACCACCAGCGGGATACAGGGCATATACGCCATTGCCTTGGCCTCCTTTTTGCAAAAAATGGATATCTCAGTATACCGCAACATCCATGCGGGTGCAAGAGGGGCATTTTGGCCCGTTGGGCAAGGGCGCAGCCTTTTGGACTGCGCCCCTGCGCCCTGTGCCCGCAAAAAAACGGCCCGTGCAGATGCACGGGCCGTTTGCCATGTTTGAACGCAAAGACCGGAGCGGATGCCCGGTCAGGCGTGCCTTATCCCAGACAGTTGCTGCAGGGCGTGTACCCGGCCCCAACAGCCTCCTCGTAGGAGGAGAAGAGGATCTGGTTCTTCTCTGCCGGCAGGCCGGAGCAGCTGGGCAGATGGAACTTGTGGGAATTGACGTTGCCGATGTATGCCTGCTGGGGCGGCTCCGGCAGAGTGGGGTTCAGCTGCTGGTCCTCTGCGAACTGCTGGCTGGCGATCGTGTACCCTGCCCCGTCGCTGATGACCCGGATGGTCCCCATCAGGTCGGTGCGGTAGGTACCTGCACCAGCATCCCGCAGGCGGCTCAGCGGTTCCTCGTGGGGGTGACCGTATTCGTTGCCCTGTCCGCAGGAGATCACAGCGATCTCCGGCAGCACCTGGTTCAAAAAGACATAGCTGGTGGAGGTGTTGGAACCGTGATGCCCCACCTGGAGCACATCCACATCCAGGGGTGCGCCGCCGTCCACCAGGTCCCGCTCTGCTTCCGCTTCCATATCGCCGGTGAGCAGGTAGCTGGTCTGGCCATAGTCGATGCGCAGCACCAGGGAGGTGTCGTTGGTGTCCTCATAGGCGCGCACCGGCCCCAGCAGCTGCACCGTGGCACTGCCCAGCGGCCAGGAAGTACCCACAGCGGGGATCTCCACCTGCCGCCCCTGCTGCTGCGCATACTTTACAAAGTTCTGGAAGCAGACAGTGGTGGCATCGGTCACCGGGCTGTACACATGATCGGCGGGAAAAGCCGCCAGCACAGCCGCCAGGCCGCCCACATGGTCCTCGTGGGCGTGGGAGCAGAACACATAATCCAGCTTCTGGACTCCCAGGTTTTGCAGGTAGGAGACCACCAGTTCCCCATCCGGCACATTGCCGCCATCGTACAGCAGGTAGTGGCCTTCACATTCTACCAGAACGCTCAGCGCCTGCCCCACATCAATAAAGTGTGCGGTCAGTCCCTCGCCCTGGGTCACCGAGGGCGCCGGAGCCGGTTCGGCCGGGGCGGACGCCGCCGGGGCACAGGCACAGACCCCCAGCGCCAGCGCAGCGGCCAGGGCCAGAGCTGCCAGGCGGCGGGCCAGCGCCGCAAAGCTTACTTTTTCTTTTTTCCAGTTTTCCACGTTGTGCTCTCTTTCTGTTGATAAGTATTGCCCTTGGCGGCTGTGCGGGGGGCAAAGCGTGCGCCGGGGCTTGGTTTTTTGCCCGCAGACTTGCCCGGTCTTACCGTGTAGCTGCCGTCCGGGTGGATGCTGACCTGTGCATTTTCTGCTTTGCGGGCCGTGCGCTGCACAGCCCGACGGCCGGCTGCCGGCACCAGCAGCGGGATCAGGTCCTCCCGGTGGGTGATGCGCAGAGCCTTGATGACCTTTTCTGCATTGCGGGGCTCATAGTATTGCAGAAGCGCACGCTGCAGCGCCTTGCCCTCGGCGGATTTCTCCACAAACACCGGCTTGAGGGTGTAGGGGTCCAGCCCGGTGTAGAACATACAGGTGCTGACCGTGCCGGGGGTGGGGTAAAAATCCTGCACCTGTTCCGGCCGCATATGGTTTTTGTAAAGGTATTCGGCCAGGTAGACCGCATCTTTCAGGGTAGAGCCGGGGTGGCTGGACATCAGGTAGGGCACCAGATACTGCTTTTTGCCCGCCTTCTTGCTCAGCTCGTAGAACTTGTCCTTGAACTTATTGAACACATCAATGGGGGGTTTGCCCATGTAGGCCAGGGTATTGGGGGCGCAATGCTCCGGGGCTACCTTCAGCTGACCAGAAACATGGTGCTCCACCAGCTCCTTGAAGAAGGTATCGTCCGGGTCTGCCATCAGGTAGTCGAACCGGATGCCGCTGCGGATAAACACCTTTTTTACCCCCGGCAGCTCCCGCATCCGGCGCAGGATGTTCAGATAGTCGCTGTGGTCCACCAGCAGGTGGGAGCAGGCGGCGGGCGCCAGGCAGTGCTTGCCGCCGGTGCACATCCCCTTCAGCATCTGTTCCCGGCAGGAAGGCATGCGGAAGTTGGCGGTAGGCCCGCCCACATCGTGGATATAGCCCTTGAAATCCGGCTCATGGGTCATGCGCTCGGCCTCTGCCAGAACGCTGTCCGCACTGCGGCTGGTGACCCGGCGGCCCTGATGCAGCTGGATGGCGCAGAAGTTGCACCCTCCAAAGCAGCCCCGGTTCTGGATGATGGAGAACTGCACCTCCCGGATGGCGGGCACGCCCCCCATCGGCTCATAGACCGGGTGATAGCGGCGGGTATAAGGCAGCGCATAGACCTTGTCCAGCTCCCAGCGCACCAGCGGCTTTGCGGGCAGGTTCTGCACCAGGTACTTCTCGCTCTGCTTCTGCACCAGGATCTGTCCGCTGACCACGTCCTGATTATCCATCTGGATGCGGCAGGCCCGGGCATACGCCGTTTTGTCCGAAGCTACCTTCCGGAAGCCTGCGCACTCGATGTACCGGGGCGGCAGATGCTCAAAATCCGTCATATAGCAGGTGCCGTCCACATCGGTGATGCTCTCCACCGGCTCCCCTGCCGCCAGGCGGCGGGCAATGGCAGAGGTCTGCCGCTCGCCCATACCAAAGCTGATGATATCTGCGCCAGAGTCCTCTGCGATGCTGGGCAGCACAGTATCCAGCCAGTAATCGTAATGGGCAAACCGCCGCAGCGATGCTTCCAGTCCGCCCAGGATCACCGGCAGATCCGGGTACGCCTGCTTTGCCAGGCGGGTATAGACCGTGGCGCTGCGGTCCGGCCGGGCACCGGCCTTTCCGCCGGGGGAATACTCATCCTCTGCCCGGGGGATCTTGGCCACCGAATAGTGGCTGACCATACTGTCCACGTTGCCTCCGCCGATAAAGAAGCCATATTTCGGCTTGCCAAACCGCTTGAAGTCCTCGCAGTCGGTATAGCGGGGCTGGGCCAGCACGCCCACCCGGTAGCCCTCGGCCTCCAGCAGGCGGCTGATGATCGCGGTCCCAAAGCTGGGGTGGTCTACATAGGCGTCGCCGCCCACCACTACAAAATCCAGCTCATCCCATCCGCGGGCTTCCATATCAGCCCGGCAGATCGGGAGAAATTCGGTGTTGGGGGTATAGGTTTGTGTCGTGTTATCCATAGCGCAGGTCCTCTCTGTGCTCTGTGGGTGTATAAATCGTTCGCTGTCGTTACGGCGCATCCGGTGCGTTCATCTGCATTTCCAGCCACTGCTGGCGGCTGATCAGAACTGCACGGGGCTTTGCGCCTTCGTAAGGGCCGATGATGCCCTTCTGCTCCATCTCATCCATAATGCGGGCTGCCCGGGCATATCCCAGCTTACACCGCCGCTGCAGCAAGCTGGTGGAAGCCTGGCCCGCATCGATGACCACTTCCACAGCCTGCCCCAGCATCGGGTCGCCATCCTCGGCCTCATCGGGGTCGGCGGCGCCGCCCTTCTTGCCGTCCTGGATGGCGTGCTTCTCCATCGCCTCGATCATGGCTTCGTCATACTGCACCGTGCCGCTGGCCTTGATAAAGTCCAGCACACGGCTGATCTCCTCATCCCGCACGAACGTGCCCTGGATGCGGATGGGCTTGGGTGCGCCCACCGGCATGAACAGCATATCGCCCATACCCAGCAGTTTTTCTGCACCGGCGCCATCCAGGATGGTGCGGCTGTCCACCTGACTGGACACTGCAAAGGCGATGCGGCTGGGGATGTTGGCCTTGATCAGACCGGTGATAACGTCCACACTGGGGCGCTGGGTGGCTACGATCAGATGCATACCCGCTGCACGGGCTTTTTGCGCGATGCGGCAGATGGAATCCTCCACATCCTTGCCCACCACCATCATCAGGTCGGCCAGCTCGTCGATCACGATGGCGATATAGGGCATCTTCTCCAGCATGGGGTCCGATGCAGCCAGCTTATTGAAGGTTTTGATATCCCGGACATTGTTCTCTGCAAACATCCGGTAGCGGCGCTCCATCTCCTGCACCGCAGAGCCCAAAGCGCCCGCCGCCTTGCGGGGCTCGGTGATCACCGGCATCAGCAGATGCGGGATGCCGTTGTACTCTGCCAGTTCCACGACCTTGGGGTCGATGAGCAGCAGCTTTACATCCTCCGGCCCGGAGCGGAACAGCAGGCTCATGATGATGCTGTTGACGCAGACCGACTTACCACTGCCGGTGCTGCCGGCGATCAGCAGATGGGGCATCTTGCACAGGTCTGCCACCTGCGCCACACCGGCAATATCCTTGCCCAATGCAATGCCCAGGGGCGAGGTCATGCGCAGAAAGCTCTGGCTCTCAAACACGCTGCGGATATAGACCGGGGTCTTTTTGTGGTTGGGCACCTCGATGCCCACCGCAGGCTTGCCGGGGATGGGCGCTTCCATACGCACATCCGCCACCGCCAGGTTCAGGGCGATATCGTCTGCCAGAGAGGTGATGCGGCTGATCTTCACACCCGCCATGGGCTGCACCTCGTACCGGGTGACCGACGGCCCGCGGGAGATATCCAGCACACGGGTGCGGACGCCAAAGCTATCCAGCGTATCCACCAGCTTCTGGGCGTTGGCTTTCAGCTCATCCTGCACGCCGCCCTCGGTCTCATCCGGGGCACGCTCAAACAGCTCGATGGGCGGATATTGGTATTGATAGACCGCCTCCGGGGGTGCTTCCTCTGCGGGGGCGCTGGCTGCCGCCTGCTCCGAGACCGCAGGTTTTTCCATAGCAGCTGCCACCAATGTATTCAGGTCCTTTTCCTCCACCGGCTCGGACGTGATGCTGATCCAACCATCCTCATCCGGCGCAGAGCGCTGGCAAACAGCGCCCTCGGCGCTGACCGGCGGCGGCGCTGCCGGTGTAATGGAGACCGCTGGAGCCTCGAACTCGCTGTCCGTGTCCAGAGGGAAGAAATCCGTCACAGGACGGGGGCTTGCCGTCTCCGGCTGAACAGGCGCAAAAAACTCCGCTGCCGGAGCGGCCGGAGCCTCCGGGACCGACGGAGTCTGCACAGCCGCCTGCGGCGCAAAGAAATCCGCCGCCGGGGTCTCCACTGCATCCGGCACCACAGGGCGGATGGTGGGGCGGGGCACCTTCAGGGGGTCCATGCCAAAGGTCCCTCCCGGCCCCAGGATAATGGGCTCGATGGGCTCGCTCCCCCCTGCCGTCATAGGGGCAGGGTCCGGCCCAAGGTCGATGTCAAACGGCGCCCGCGGCCGGGGCGGTTCGGTATGTACCGGCGGAGCCGTCTGCTGGGGAGCAGCGGACTCCGGGGCGGCAGCATCTCCCTCCTGGGTGACCTGACGGCCCCAGCGCAGCACCCCGGTCATCCAGTTGGGCATCCCCACATGAAAGCCATCCCCGCCGGTTTCCGACAGATCGGACTGCGGGGCATACTCCTGCTGCTCCCGCTCTGCCTGTTCCTGTTCTTCTGCCTGCTGCGCCAGCCGGGCTTCCCGCTCTGCCTGGCGTTCCTCTGCCCGCTGGGCATGGCGGCTGCGGCCCTCTGCATAGGCGGCGGCGCCTTTGTCCCGCACGCCTCCGGCCACACCGCTGCACCACTGCCACAGGTCAGCCGGGGTCAGATCCAGCAGGTACAGCATGGTGCAGGCCATCAGCACGACCATGACCACATCCGCAGCGGGATGACCGCACAAAGCCACCAGTGTGCCGCCCAAAAGCGCACCCAGCGCTCCGCCGGAGAGCACCGCCTCGTAGCCATTGCGGTAACACACCGCTACGATCTGGAATGCACTGAGCCCCTGCACCGGCACACCAGTAAGCACAATGACCCCGCCGGTGGCCAGCACCAGCCCCAAGGCCAGTTTGCTGATATGGGGCAGCAGATCTTCGCCCCGGGTGTAAAGCACCGCCAAACAGCACACTGCCGCCCCCAGCACCAGCGCCCCGCAGCCCAAAAGACCAAACAGTCCATCATGGAGCGTGCGCCACACCGACTCTCCCTGCACAAAGGCCAGAGCCATCAGCAAAAGACCGGCAAACAACGTGCCCAGCCCCGCCGGCACCCTCTCCTGCGGGCGGCTGCGGCGGCGGCTTGTTTTTCGCCTTGCCGTTGATTTTCGTTTCTTCTTTGCCATGTTCCGCTTTTTCGCTTCGCCCAGCGGTGCGCCGCCGGGCCTCCTTCCCACACGAAATCTCGATTCTTTCATTGTACCACGAGATGGGACAAATGGCAAACAGGAAGGGAGCTTTGAGGCCGAACGCTCACCGTCTTTGGCGGCGGCCGCTTGTTTCTGTTTTTATCATCAGCGGACGACAGGTTTCTTGGTCCGGACGGTGGGGCACTTTCTGGGCAAAACCGTGCCATAAAGGGGCCGTCAGCCCCTTCCTTCGATCTCACGATACAGCCAGCTCAGCGCATCCGACAGCCCGCCCAGCTGATCGATGAGCTTTTCCTTTACAGCCTTGCGTCCATCCAGTACGGTGCCTACATCCATCACCAGCTCCCCGGTGCTCATCATCAGCTGAGTATAGCGCTGCGACTGGATGCCGCTGTGCTCCACCACAAAGCCTGTAATGCGCTGCTGCATCTGCTCAAACCAGCGCATGGTCTGGGGAACGCCCAGGATCATGCCAGAGTGGCGCACTGGATGGATGGTCATGGTGGCTGTGGGCACGATAAAACTGCGCTGTGCGCTGACCGCCAGCGGGATGCCAATGGAATGTCCCCCGCCCAGCACCACCGCTGCGCTGGGCTTAGAGATGCTGGCGATCAGTTCTGCCAGCGCCAAGCCCGCCTCTACATCTCCGCCAACGGTATTCAGCAGCACCAGCAGTCCCTCAATGGCGGGGTCCTCCTGCACAGCCACCAGCTGCGGGATCACGTGCTCGTACTTTGTGGTCTTTTGCCCCTGGGGTGCCTCCACATGGCCCTCGATCTGGCCGATCACAGTCAGGCAATGGATGCCGTGAGCGCCCCTTGTGCGCCACACTGCCCCCAGATCCTGGATGGTCTGCGCCGCATCCTCCGGGGCACTATTCTCCTTGTCCGTTGTTTCTTTCATGGGCAGATGCCTCCTTTTTCTCGGTACTTTTTTCAGCTTTCCCCCGCCGGGTGGGTTTATGCCCCTTTCCCGGACTAATTTTTTGCAAAAAACAGCACAGGATATTTGACATTGCATTTTGATGCTGTATACTTTATAATGATTGTTTTCGGAATAACGAACCATTGTCCCGGGCGGCTTCGCCCTGGCAGAAAGGAGTCCCCTATGAATACCCCCGGAAAAGCCTCCCTCCCCGTTATCAAGCGGCTGCCCAAATACTACCGCTACCTGCGCTCGCTGCGGGATAAGGGGGTCTCCAGCATTTCCTCGCGGGAGCTTGCCGCCCAGATGGGCACCACGGCTTCCCAGGTACGGCAGGATTTCAACTGCATTGGCGACGTAAATGGCCGTCAAGGCATTGGTTATTCGGTCGATAACCTGCTGTCCATTTTGGAGCAGCTGCTTTTTGGCGATGGCGAGCGCCTGCCCACCATCCTGATCGGCTGCGGACGGTTGGGCAAAGCTGTGAGCCGTTTTATTACCACCGATGCCAACGGCTACAAACTGATCGCCGCCTTTGACGCTTCTGCAGACGAAGTCGGCCACACCATCAGCGGCATACCCATTCTGCACGTAGATGAGCTGGAGGCCTTTTGTCAGGAGCATCATCCCCAGGTGGCGGTGCTCTGTCTGCCCCGAGCCGGAGCAGAGCAGATCAGCGGGCGGCTGGTCGCTCTGGGCATCCAGGGCTTCTGGAACTTCTCCCACTACGATCTCTCGGTGCCCTACCCGGAAGTCCTGGTAGAAAATGTACACTTGGGCGATAGTCTCATGAGCCTGGGATACCGGCTGCGGAACCAGGATTGACCGCCCCACCATTCAGCTCCGGTACGCCGGAGCTACTTATTATAGTAAAAACACAACACAGTAAGGAGAACCCATGGCAAAGCTCTATTTCCGCTACGGCGCAATGAACAGCGGTAAGTCCACCGCACTGATGCAGGTGGCCCATAACTATGAGGAACAGGGGATGCGGGTGCTGATCCTGAAACCCCGGGTGGACACCAAAGGCGGAGATGAGCTGGTCAGCCGCCTGGGGGTGCGCCGCAAGGTCGATTGTCTGATCCCCCCGGAGATGGATGTATTTGAGGTGGTGCGGGCAGCAGCCGCAGATGGGCCGCTGGCCTGTGTGCTCTGCGACGAGAGTCAGTTCTTTACCGCTGCACAGGCTGAACAGCTGTTTGCTGTGACGGTGGAGCTGAATGTCCCGGTGATCTGCTACGGCCTGCGCACCGATTTTTCCCTCAAGGGATTCGCAGGCTCTACCCGTCTGCTGGAGCTGGCCCACACGGTGGAAGAGATGAAGACCATCTGCACCTGCGGCCGCAAGGCCCTGTGCAATGCCCGCAAGGTGAACGGAGCGTTTATCTTTGAGGGGGAGCAGGTCGCCATCGATATGCAGAACGACGTGCAGTACGTCAGTATGTGTCCCCAGTGTTATTTCCGCGCTCGGCGGGAGTTTTTTGCCCGGCAGACTGGTCCGGACAAAAATGCCTGAGCCCTTCCCCCCTCTGTTGATGCAAAGCGCCGCGATTTTCGCGGCGCTCTTTTTTTGCGCTATTGATATATCAATTTGCGCAACTGATATATTAGTAAATCCGGAAATATTTTCCACACAACTTTTCGTGCAGTTTGTAACGTTATTCGCCATAAATGGCAAAAGCGACGTTTTTCTTCATAAATCTTTCACCAAACCGGGCTTTTCCCTTGGTTTTCTGTGCAATTCAGCGAAGTATACATGTTGCACAGTTTTTTGGTGGAAGTTTATCCATTTCATCAAAGACGTCAATTTACGCAGGACAAGTACAGCAATATTTGTTCGTTTTTTATTTCTAAACTACAATTTGTGTCTTTCTTTTTGGACGGCCATTTGATATCATAATTGTATACAACGGATGCTTTGCAGAGGGCATCCAAAATCATTTGCACGATGTTTTCTTGAACTAGGAGGAGAACAAAAATGAGCAAGGCAATTTCTCGTCGTGACTTCATCAAGGTCACCGGCGCTGTGGGCGCTGCTGGTCTGCTGGCTGCTTGCGGCGGCAACAGCTCCAGCTCCACTGCTGCATCTTCCACCGCTTCTTCCGCTTCTTCCGCTGCTTCTGTGGCTGGTCCTTCCAACGAGGCTGTCACCCTGACCATGAGCTGGTGGGGCGGCGACGGCCGGCACAACGCTTACCAGGAGGCTGCCAAGGCTTTCTCCGCAGCCAACTCCAACATCACTGTTGAGCCCACCTTTGCAGCATGGTCCGGCTGGGAGGACACCATGTCCACCAAGTTTGCAGGCGGCGTTGCTGAGGATGTCTGCCAGATCAACTGGAACTGGCTGTACAACTACTCCGCTAATGCTCAGACCTTCATCGATCTGAACACCGTGTCCGATTATCTGGATCTGACCCAGTGGGACGAGGCTCCCATGAGCGCCTGCAATGTGGGCGGCGCTCAGCAGTGCGTGCCCATCTCCATGACCGGCCGTATCTTCTACTGGAACATGACTCCGTTCAATAAGGCTGGCATCACCGAGTACCCCAAGACTCTGGATGATCTGCTGGCTGCCGGCAAGGCATTCAAGGAGAAGCTGGGCGAGGATTACTACCCCCTGCACCTGGGCGCTTACGACCGTATGATCATGATGGTCTTCTATCTGGAGTCCGTCTACGGCAAGGCTTGGGCAGACCCCGAGACCTCTACCCTGAACTACACCGCTGAGGAGATCGCCGAGGGCATCGACTTCATCCGCAAGCTGGTGGCCGAGCACGTCGTTATGCCGCTGCCCACCTACTACGGCTCCAACGGCGATAACGCTGCTACTCAGTCCAACGAGTGGATCACCGGCAAGATGGGCGGCATCCTCGAGTGGGATTCCGGCGCTCTGAAGTATCTGGATGCTCTGGACGAGGAGAACAAGCCCGGCTTTACCGTGGGCGACGAGATCAAGTTCGGCGACTACAACGGCGGCTTCTCCAAGGTGTCCATGGGCATGGCCATCACCAAGACCTGCAAGAACCCCGCTGAGGCTGCTATGCTGGTGAATTTCCTGTGGAATGGCGAGGGCGCTGCCATCATGGGTTCTGAGTGCGGCATCCCTGCTTCCAAGGCTGGTCTGGCTGCTGCCCAGGCTGCTGGTGCTATCAACGAGATCACCGCTGAGGCAAACGGCAAGGTCATGGCCTTTGTCAGCTTCCCGCTGGATCCCCTGTTCGAGTCCAACGACCTGAAGGCTACCGGCACCGGCGTCTATCAGGAAGTGTTCGACACCGTTGACTACGACAACGCTGCCGGCGCAGATGTTGTGGATATCCTGCTGGATGGCATGGAGTCTGTTGGCTACACCATCGCCTAAGGTTTTGCACATTCTGACAAGCTCCTGATACGTTTCTGAACTGGAGGGGGGCATCCATCTATCTTTGGCTGGATGCTCCCTTTTTATCGGAAAAATGATGACAAAATTTTGTCTAAATCATTGCCGCTCTGTGGCCATCCCTCTCAGGTATGTTTGTCTTCCCGCACAAAAACCGAAAAAGGAGGAATCCCCGGATGAAAAAAAGCAAAGCGCCTTCTCTTGGGCGTACCCCGTTCCAGAAATTCTGCGACAAGTGGCAGGGTCTTTTCTACCTGGTGCCCTGGATCATCGGCTTTGTGGTCTTCAAGGCAGTTCCTTTTGGTCAGTCGCTGTATTACAGCTTTACTGACATGAACTTCTTCAGCGGTATCTCTGAGTATGGCATCATGAACTATGTGGATGCTTTCTCGAATACCAAGATCACCAAGGCTTTGATCACCACCTTCCAGTATTCGTTTATCACTGTTCCGCTGAAGCTGATCTTTGCGCTGTTCATTGCTTATATCCTGAACTTCAGGATCGCCTGCGTCAACATCTTCCGTACCGTATACTACATCCCGTCTATTTTGGGCGGTTCGGTGGCCATCGCTGTGCTGTGGAAGGCTGTCTTCCGCGATGACGGTCTGGTCAACACCCTGATCCGTATGATCACCTTCGGTCACTTCCAGGGTCCCTCCTGGCTGTCTGACCCCAACTACGCCCTGTGGATCATCTGCTTCCTACGCATTTGGCAGTTCGGCTCGGCCATGGTGCTGTTCCTGGCTGCGCTGAAGGGCGTACCCGCAGACCTGTACGAGGCCGCTACCATTGACGGTGCCGGCAAGTGGCGCCAATTCTTCTCCATCACGGTGCCCATGATCACCCCCATCATCTTCTACAACCTGGTCACCCAGATCTGCCAGGCATTCCAGGAGTTCAACGGCCCCTTCATCATCACCAACGGCGGCCCCCGTGGTTCCACCACGCTGATCTCCATCCTGGTTTACAACTACGCCTTCAAGTCGAACGAAATGGGTATGGCCTCGGCTCTGGCATGGATCATGTTCGTCATCGTCTGCATCCTGACGATCATCGCCTTCACCAGCCAGAAGAAGTGGGTCTACTACTCGGATGAAAGGTAAGGTGTGACAGTATGGGAATGAAAGCATCCAACGCCATTGCGACGTTTTTCAAGTACGTCGTGCTGATCCTTGTGGGCCTCATCATGATCTATCCCCTGCTGTGGATGATCAGTGCTACTTTCAAGGACAACAGCGAGATCTTTGCAGGCATCGGCCTGTGGATCCAGAACCCCACCCTGGAGGGCTATAAGAACGCACTGAATAACTTCGGCGGTTCCATCAACATCCTGCAGGCCATGCTGAACACCTATTCTTATGTTCTGCCCAAGGTCATCTGCACGGTCGTCTCCTCCTGCATTGCAGCTTACGGCTTCGGCCGCTTCAACTTCCCCGGGCGGAAGATCCTGTTCAGCATCATGCTGGCCACCCTGTTCCTGCCCCAGGTCGTGCTGAACGTGCCCCAGTTTTTGCTGTACACCAAGTTCGGCTGGGTCAACAGCCCCTTCTATCTGGCCATCTGGTTCCACACCCTCTTTGCTACCGAGACCTACTTTGTCTACCAGCTGGTCCAGTTCATGCGCAACGTCCCCCGGGACCTGGACGAGGCTGCCTCCATCGACGGCTGCTCCTCCTTCCAGACCCTGTACAAGGTGATCGTGCCCATGTTGATGCCCGCTCTGGTGTCCTGTGCGCTGTTCCAGTTCATGTGGAGCTGCAACGACTTTATGGGCCCTCTGCTGTACGTGCAGACCCCCGCCAAGTACCCCATGTCTCTGTTCGTCAAGCTGTCCATGGATGGTGACACCGGCTTTGCGTGGAACCGCATCCTGGCGCTGTCCCTGATCTCCATCCTGCCGCAGCTGATCGTTTTCTTCTGTGCACAGGATCAGTTTGTGGAAGGCATCTCTGCCGGTGCAGTCAAGGGCTAAGCCCCTGCCGCTGACATAAGCCAGCCACGACGATAACAATGCCCCCTGTGCCATATCCCGTAAATGTGGCACAGGGGGCGTTTTGTTTTGAAGGGCAGCCGGATCATTTGCGAAAGCCTTTGCGGTACTGCAGCGGGCCTACGCCCAGCAGCTCCCGGAACACCCGGCGGAAATGTGCAGCGGTCAAAAAACCGGTCTGTTCTGCCACTGCGGTAATGCTCAGCTCTGTTGTCTCCAGCAGACGCTGCGCCGCCTCGATGCGGCGGGCATTGATGAAATCCACAATGGATTGTCCGGTCACCCGCCGGAACAGGCGGCTGAGATAGTAAGGGGAAAGGTAAAACTGTGCTGCCACCTCCGAGAGGGAGAGCTTTTGCTGGTAATGGTCGGTGAGGTATGCGCAGATCTGATCCACCGTCTCGTTATGGGGGCGGCTCATGCTGCCGCCCTGGGCCAGATACTCTTTCTGGGCATATTGGAGCAGCAGCCCCAGATACCACAGCACCGGGCTCTCCGGGTCCTCCATCTCACCCCACAGCAGTGCCAGCAGGGTGCGCAGACGGGTGGTCCACTGCGCAGACCCATACAGCGTCAGCCGGCCCTGCGGCGGGAGCATCCCTTCCAGATCCCGGCAGCCCATCGACCGCAGTTCAGCCAGCGCTGCCGGCGGGAAATGGCACCCCACCAAGTCCAGCGCCGTATGGCTGGTCTGCTGCATCTGCATCCCGCTTTGCGGCCCCAGCAAAACGAGGCATCCGGGATTCAGCGTTTGGGCAGGCTCCTGCTCTTCCTGCACCGGAAACGGGCGCAGCTCACAGCTGCCGCCAGATAAAAGGATCAGGAAACAATCCTCCCCCGGGGGCAGCTCAAAACGGCCGCCCTCCACGCGCAGTCCCCCGGCGCGGATCTTTTCGCTCCATTTTTCCCGTTCGGGCCTCATACCGGCCCCCCTTTCCAAAATTGCTGCCCCAAAGGGCGCAGCACATCGTCTTTATCGTATCATACCATATTTTCATCCCTACCGACAAGCTCAGGAGGCTGATCCATCATGAATTTGACCTTGATCCGTTCCACCACCCGCAGCGCCGTGTTCGAGCTGGAAAACGGCCTGTGCTATCGCCCCGCCCATCCCTTTGTGGTGCGGCTGAACGGCGCCGTGATCTACACGGACTGCAACACCAACGTGTTCTCTCTGTTCTCTTTGGAGCCGGACACCACCTACACCGTAGAAGCCGAGGCAGAGGGCGAGACCCTGACACTGGATTTTACCACCCAGCATGAGAGCTTTTTTGTGGATGCATCCCGCTACGGTCTGGTGCCGGATGGCGTAACGGACAACACTGCCCGGCTGCAGGCTGCTCTGTCCACCTGCCCGGCTGGGGGCACCGTGTACCTGCCTGCCGGACGTTACCGCACCGCCAGCCTGTTCCTGAAAAGCGAGACCACCTTTTACCTGGAAAAGGGCGCTGTGCTGCTGGGAGACAACGACCGCACCCACTACCCCATCCTGCCCGGTGTACTTCCCAGCGCCAATGAGGTGGACGAGTATTACCTTACCGGATGGGAAGGCAACCCGCTGGACAGCTTTGCCAGCCTGATCAACGTGACCCAGGTGCACGATGTGGTCATCACCGGACAGGGCGTGCTGGATGGCGATGCCGCCAACGGCGACTGGTGGCAGGACCCCAAGACCAAGCGCATTGCCTGGCGCCCCCGGATGGTGGCAGTGGTGGACAGCGAGAACGTCTGCCTGCACGGCGTGACCGTCCAAAACAGCTACGCCTGGACCATCCACCCCCTCTTTGCCCGCAACCTGGATCTGCTGCATTTCAACATTCACAACCCCTACGATGGCCCCAACACCGACGGCATCGACCCGGAGAGCTGCGTCAACACCCGGATCATCGGCGTCAACATCCATGTGGGAGACGACTGCATTGCCATGAAGGCCAGCAAGGTCTTTTTGGGCATGAAGCTGAAAAAAAGCTGTGAGCACACGGTGGTGCGCAACTGTCTGCTGGACAAGGGCCATGGCGGCATCGTCATTGGCAGCGAGATGAGCGGCGGCGTCAAGGACATGGTGGTGACCCAGTGCCTGATGGATCACACCGACCGTGGCCTGCGTGTCAAGACCCGCCGTGGCCGGGGCAACACCGCTGTGATCGACGGGCTGGTATTCCGCAATGTGGAGATGCGGGGGGTAAAAGCACCTTTCGTCATCAATATGTTTTACTTCTGTGATCCGGACGGCCACAGCGACTATGTGCAGGACCGCCGTCCCCTGCCGGTGGATGAATACACGCCCCGGCTGGGCACCCTGACCATGGAAGATATCACCGCCACCGATGCCCAGTACGCTGGCTGTTACTTTGACGGCCTGCCGGAGCAGCCCATTGAGCGGGTGTCCATGCGCAACGTGAGCATCACCTTTGATCCCCAGGCTGAGGCGGGACAGGCTGCCATGGCCGACAACCGGCCCCATGTAAAAAAACTGGCTATCTACGCCGAGAATGTCCGCTCCATCGACCTGCACAACGTACAGATCGAGGGCTACGAAGGCGAGCGGCTGCACTTTGCCAATGTGGAACATTTTGAGGAGGAGTAAAACCATGACCCATGACGAGATCCTGACCATGCTGGGCGACTATGTGGACTACCTGATCGATCACTCCAGCGCAGAAGCCCCCATGTGGAACATCGAAAAGGTGCGCAGCGGCCAGCCCAACAAGTGGAACTATATCGACGGCTGCATGATCACCGCTACTCTGAGCCTGTATAAGACCACCGGACAGGAAAAATACCTGCGCTTTTCCAAGGACTTCATCGACTATTTTGTGCAGCCGGACGGCTCCATCAAGACCTTTGACCCGGAGGAGTACAACCTGGACAACGTAAACCAGGGCAAAAACCTGTTTACCCTGTACGATATTTTTGGCGAGGAGAAATACCGCAAGGCCATCGACACCATCAACAGCCAGCTGTTGGGTCAGCCCCGCACCAAAGAGGGCAACTTCTGGCACAAGAACATCTATCCCTGGCAGGTCTGGCTGGATGGCGCCTATATGGCACAGCCCTTCTACATGGAATACGAGACCCGCTTTAATAAAATGAAGGGCTGCATCGACAGCTACAAACAGTTTATGAACATCCAAAAGCATATGCGGGATGAAAAGACCGGCCTGTACTATCACGGCTATGATGAGAGCCGCCAGATGTATTGGGCCGACCCGGAGACCGGCTGCAGCCCCAACTTCTGGCTGCGGGCCATGGGCTGGTTCATGGTGGCTATGGTGGACGTGCTGGAGCGGATGGACGAACAGCTGTACAACGAATACCGCAGCATCCAGGCCATGCTCAAGCAGACCATTGAGGACGTGCACAAGTTCCAGGACCCGGAGAGCGGGATGTTCTGGCAGGTGATGGACCACCCCGGCGAGCAGGGCAACTACCTGGAGACCAGCGGCACCGCTCTGTTTGCCTACGCTGTGCTCAAGGGCGTGCGCCTGGGTCTGCTGCCCCCGCGGATGGCCGCCTGGGCGGAAAAGGCTTTCTACGGCACCTGCGACAAGTATCTCTCCAAAAATCCGGACGGCAGCCTGCAGCTGGACGGCATCTGCCTGGTGGCAGGTCTGGGCGGCAAGGATCACCGGGACGGCTCCCTGGCTTACTATTACAGTGAGCCGGTGGTCTGCAACGATGCAAAGGGCGTAGGCCCCCTGGTGCTGGCCTATACCGAGATGATCGCACGGAAGTAAGAGCCATCCACTGCTCCCTGCAAACAAATAAAAACCGGACAGTCCAAAGACTGTCCGGTTTTTGTTTGCTTTTTAGCCGGGGTAATCGGCGGTATGGAGCAGCTGCTCTGCCCGGCGGACCTGGTCTGCCGTGGGAGGCACTGCATCCTCCAGCGGATAGGGGATGCCCAGCTGTTTCCACTTGAACAGCCCCAGTGTGTGATACGGAAGCACTTCCACCCGCTGCACCGTAGAAAGGCTCTGGATAAAGCGGCTCATCTCAGCCAGGCCCTGCTCCTCATCGGTAAGGCCGGGCACCAGCACATGACGGATCCACATCGGGACGCCCTTTTCCGACAGGTACCGGGCCATAGCCAGGATATTGGCGTTGTCCCGGCCGGTAAGGCGGCGGTGCTTGTCCGGGTCCATCTCTTTCAGGTCCAGCATGACCAGGCTGGTCTGTTCCAGCAGCCGGTCAAACCGGGCCAGGTAAGCGGGGTCAGTGGAAAACGGCCCGCCAGCCGTATCCAGGGTGGTATGGACGCCCTTAGCCCGCGCCAAGGCAAAAAAGTCGGTGACGAAATCCATCTGGAGCAGCGGTTCCCCGCCGCTTACCGTGATGCCGCCTTTTTTGCCCCAGTAGTTGCGGTAGCGCCACACTTTCTGGAACAGATCCTCTGCGGTCCAAGGTTCGCCCCCTGCGTGCCAGGTCTCCGGGTTATGACAATACTGGCACCGCAGACCGCATCCCTGCAAAAACACGACATAGCGCACCCCCGGCCCATCCACAGAGCCAAAGGACTCCAGCGAGTGGATGTAGCCGATGCGATCAGAGGCTTGCATGGCAGGTACGGGCGATCACGTCCATCTGCTGCTCCCGGGTCAGATCGATGAACTTGACAGCGTAGCCGGAGACACGGATGGTGAAGTTTGCGTACTCCTCCTTCTCCGGGTGCTCCATAGCATCCATCAGCTTCTCCTTGCCAAAGACGTTGACGTTCAGGTGGTGAGCGCCCTGGTTAAAGTAGCCGTCCATGACCTGTACCAGGTTCTCCACCCGCTCGGTCTCGCTGTGGCCCAAAGCGTCGGGGTTGATGGTCTGGGTGTTGGAGATGCCGTCCAGTGCCCAGTGGTAGGGCAGCTTTGCCACCGAGTTCAGAGAGGCCAGCAGGCCGTTCTGCTCTGCGCCGTAGCTGGGGTTTGCGCCCGGGGCAAAGGGGGTAAAGGCTGCACGGCCGTCCGGCAGAGCGCCGGTGTACTTGCCGTACACCACGTTGGAAGTGATGGTCAGGATCGAGGTGGTAGCCTCGGAGTTGCGGTAGGTATGGCGCTTCTTGATCATCTCCAGGAAGGTGCGCAGCAGCCACACGCCGATCTCATCGGCACGGTCATCGTCGTTGCCGTAACGGGGGAAGTCGCCCTCCACCTCAAAGCCGGTGGTGATGCCGTCCTCATCCCGGACTGCCCGAACCTTCGCGTACTTGATAGCGCTGAGGGAGTCGATCACATGAGAGAAGCCTGCAATGCCGGTGGCAAAGGTACGGCGCACGTCGGTATCGATCAGCGCCATCTCGGCTTCCTCGTAGTAGTACTTGTCGTGCATATACTGGATCAGGTTCAGCACATTGACATACAGACCTGCCAGCCAGTCCAGCATCTTGACAAACTTGGGCAGCACCTCGTCATAGTTCAGGTACTCGCTGGTAACGGGGGCATAGTTGGGGCCGCACTGCTCGTGGGACTTCTCATCCACGCCGCCGTTGATAGCGTACAGCAGGCACTTTGCCAGGTTGGCGCGAGCGCCGAAGAACTGCATCTCCTTGCCGGTCTGGGTAGCAGACACGCAGCAGCAGATGGAGTAATCATCGCCCCAAACCGGCTTCATCACATCGTCATTCTCATACTGCACAGAGCTGGTGTCGATGGACACCTTTGCAGCGTACTTCTTGAATGTCTCCGGCAGGGCGGCAGAGTACAGCACGGTGAGGTTCGGCTCCGGGGCGGGGCCCATATTCTCCAGCGTGTGGAGGAAGCGGTAGCAGTTCTTGGTGACCATGCTGCGGCCGTCCATGCCGATGCCGCCCACCTCCAGGGTAGCCCACACCGGATCGCCGGAGAACAGCTGGTTGTAGCTGGGGATACGGGCAAACTTGACCATGCGGAACTTCATGACCATGTGGTCGATCAGCTCCTGTGCCTGGCTCTCGGTCAGGATGCCCTTGTCCAGATCCCGCTGGATATAGATATCCAGGAAGGTGGAGATGCGGCCCACGCTCATGGCAGCGCCGTTCTGGGTCTTGATCGCAGCCAGGTAGCCGAAGTAGAGCCACTGGCAGGCTTCCTTGGCATCCTTTGCAGGCTGAGAGATGTCGTAGCCGTAGACGGCAGCCATCTTCTTCATATCCTTCAGGGCGTTGATCTGACGGGAGATCTCCTCCCGCAGGCGGATCACCTCATCGGTCATGGTGCCGTCGCCACAGTTCTCCAGATCCTCCTGCTTGAAGCGGATCAGTGCGTCAATGCCATACAGCGCCACACGGCGGTAGTCGCCCACGATACGGCCGCGGCCATAGGTATCCGGCAGACCGGTGATGATGTGGGTGTGGCGTGCCTTCTTCATCTCAGGGGTATAGGCATCGAACACAGCCTGGTTGTGGGTGCGGGTATAATCGGTGAAGATCTTGTGCAGCTCCTCGCTGGGCTGGTAGCCGTAGGTGGTGCAGGCCTGCTCTGCCATCTTGATGCCGCCATAGGGCATAAAGGCACGCTTCAGGGGCTTGTCGGTCTGCAGACCCACGATCTGCTCCAGATCCTTCAGCTCCTCATCAATGTAGCCGGGGCCGTAAGCGGTCAGACCACTGACCACCTCGGTCTCCATATCCAGCACGCCGCCCTTGGCACGCTCGGCCTTCTGCAACTTCTGCAGTGCGCCCCACAGCTTATCGGTAGCTTCGGTAGGCCCAGCCAGGAAGCTCTCGTCTCCGTTATACGGAGTGTAGTTTTTCTGAATAAAATCCCGGACGTTGACTTCCTCTTTCCAGATGCGGCCCTCAAAGCCCTGCCATTGTTCAAAATCGATCATGGTGGAAACCTCCTTGTCCTTTGTGCAGGCTGTCCTGGGGACTCCCGCTATGGTGGATGTTAGCAAAGGCTAACTATTGTCGTATCAAAAAACCGCTTATGCGGCTCTCTCGTGCTCCTATCAAGGGCACGCTATTATAATAGCAATAATTCCTGAAAAAAGCAAGTGACAAAACATGGGATTTTTCTTCCGGTTTTCCCTTCATTCTATTCAAAACTTCCATCTCATAGCGAATAAGTAGGACTTATACCCAAAAATCCGCTTCTCTACTGCTTGGACTGGCAACATCTGCCGCCCGCTGCCCTATTTCGGCAAAGATATTTTCGCCTCCCCCTTGACAAACCCTTACCGCCGTGATATCCTTATGGCGCGTCAGTTAGCTTTGTCTAACTGCTCCCAAGAGCATGACCATCTCTTGGGATACCCCTGTTTGTTTTCCTCCAATTTATTTCTTCCTCTCATTCCGATCTTTTCAAGAAAAACAGAGCCTGCGCAGGAGAAGGCGCAGGCTCTGTTTTTGTGTATATTTTTATCAGATTGGAATATTTTAAGCAAAATTTACTGCGCGGCTTTCGGATGCATGGCCGCAGCCCGGCGCTGTGCAAAGAAGAACCCCGCCACACTGGCGGCAAACACTGCGTAATAACTGGCGATCCGGTAGAGCATCAGGGTGGACATCACTGCGCCCTGTCCCAAAAACCCGGTAAACACCAACAGGAATGCAGCTTCCACCGAGCCCATGCCCGCCACATTGGGCAGCGCATTGGAGATAAATAAGGTCAGCGCAGCCAGCAGCTGCACCTGCCAAAAGCTCAGCTCACAAGGCAGCTGCATAAACTGGATGCACAAATACGGCAGCGAAAACAGCAAAAACAGCTTGAATGTCTGCACCGCAAACAAAGTCAGACAGCGGCGTTTATCTTGCAGCAGATGGCGGCTCTCGGTGCTCAGGGCGTCCAGCTGCCCCATCCAGGACTCCCGCCGGGCCTGCCAGACTTCGGTATCCGGCAAAATGGACAGCAAACGCCGGGCCAGTTTTTGCACCAGAGGCGACACACACAGAGCCACCAGGATCAGGATGATCCCTGCTACGATCAGATAGGCCAAAGGCAGGTACCGCAAAAGGCCGGTGGTATTATCCCTAAGCCACTGCCCCTGCACCAGCAGCAGCACGCTTGCATACAGCAGCACCGTACATTTGTGGGAAACATACTGCAGCGTAAGCAGCCCTGCACCCGGTCCCACCGGCAGTCCGCACCGGTACAGATAATACATCTGCATCGGCACCGACCCTGCGCCAAATGCTGCCACATTGCCGAACACCCCGAGCCAGGAGACGTCCAGCCCGCAGCGCAGCGGATAATCCGGCATCCGGCTGCGCACTGCTATCCAGTTGCACACCCCCTCCAGCAGAGGGTGGGTCAGCCCCAGAGCCAGCACCAGCAATACCTGCCACAAGCGCAGCTGAGCCAGCGCCGCACTGATCTCATCCCAGTTATCCTTAAAGACCAGCACCAGCACGCCGGTCAGCGCCAGCAGGATCAGCACTGAAAGCAGCGTTTTTTTGCGGGACGGTGCCGCAGAGGAAGGGGTGGATTGCATAGACGATAGGATCTCCTTTCAGCAAAATAATGCCATTGCTTGCAGTATATCATACCAAAGTCGTTTTTTTGTGAACATGAACCAAATTTTTTTGTTCATTTTGGGAGGAATGATAAGTCGCCTTCTCCATTTTGTAGAATAAGGCGTTCTTTTTCCTTTTCAGCAAGATAGTTTCTCTTTGGCAAGGGCTTATCCCAAAGGTGCTTCTTCCATTATGGTTTTGGCGGGGACGAGAAGTGCTGCGTTCTTGCTTTTTGCCTCTTCTTAGTTTTACGCTACAAGCAGGACGTTCCGCTGGGCCAGAGGATGGATCAACCCTCTCCGTCACGGCTTCGCCGTGCCACCTCTCCCGAAAGGGAGAGGCTTT
>OFMF01000355.1_pt1 | contig 45307 bp, 28 predicted proteins | sample 1541771 | NCBI WGS metagenome assembly OFMF01 (sample SAMN04209235, study PRJEB22552) | human gut metagenome | biome: gut; material: feces | host: Homo sapiens | place: USA: Oklahoma
TCTGTGTACTGCAATTTTATAAAAGAAAGGACAGCAGTGTCAAATTGCTGTCCTTACGGCACAAATTACAATATTATACACACTATCCACCTCTCAAAAAGTATCGTGAATATTATACTTGAAACGCAGCGATTTCTCAATAAATACCCTCTATTTTGTATTCATTTTTTCATCCATTTCTCTGATGTATTATTTACCCAATCAATACATATACTACCCTAGAACCTTATAACCCTTTGTAAATCTCCTGTGGAAGATTCCTTCGGAAACAGTTGACATTTTTACATTGGTTTGTTATATTAGGTTCAGTGATCGTGTTGCGGAAACTTGCGAAGCCCGTGACCGGGGGAGAGCCTGCGGGTCTCTCCCTCTTTTGCTATATAGGGGTGAATACTATGACAAAAAAAACATTTGCCAGCTTTGAGCAGCAAATACAACATTTAGAGGACAAAGGAATCATCATATCTGATCGTGCTTATGCAGAAGCCATGCTCAAGCAAATCGGATATTTCCCTTTGATTGGTGGGTACAAGCACTTATTCCGAGTTCCTTTTACCAAAACATATAAAATAGGAACAACATTCGAGGAAATTGTTGCCTTATATGAATTTGACTCTGATTTACGAGATTTATTTTTTAAATATTTACTCCAGATTGAACGTAACCTCCGTTCGCTTATGTCTTATTATTTTACAGAAAAGTATGGGGAATCACAGGACGCCTATCTGGATAGTTCAAACTATAATACGAACCGACGCAATCAAAAAGTAGTATCTCGATTGATTTCCACCCTAAAGTATGCAGCGAATACTACCGATTATGAATTTATCAATTACCAGAGGAACACGTATGGAAATATCCCCCTTTGGGTTTTAGTCTCTGTCCTCACGTTTGGTAACCTTTCTAAGATGTATAAAGTTTTTCCTCAATCGTTACAGTCAAAAATCTGTAAAAATTTTGGAATCATCAATCAAAAACAGATGGAGCAATTTCTATCTGTACTTACAAAATTCAGAAATGTATGCGCCCACAGCGAACGGCTCTTTACATATCGCACACGAGATACGATTTCTGATTTACCACTGCATCGTAAACTATCTATCCCTATGCAGGGAAGCCAATATCAATACGGAAAAAATGATTTATTTGCAGTTGTCATTGCTTTTCGATATTTACTACCCGACAAAGATTTCCGTCTTTTCAAAAAACGTCTGGCAAAGTCAATAGATGATGTATCAGAAAAACTGATCCACATAGAACATACTGATTTACTTGAAAAAATGGGATTTCCTGAAAACTGGAAAAACATTACCCGGTATCGCTTAACAAAATAAAAGCAAGGAAGATGGCACTATATAAAGTAACCATCCTCCTTGCTTTTATTGTTTTCTACGCTCCATATCCATCATCTGTTCCTGTGGCTGTTTCCCACTTCGCATTGCAATCGCAGCCTGCTTCTCCCGCAGTTTTTTCAATACGGAAGTCCTCTCTTTCTTCTTTTTCGGAGCTTTATTATTCATCAGACCATCAATCATATTGTAATTCTGTTCTTCTGTGATTTCCGCACTTCGCAGATACTCCCCATTTTCCTGTGCTTTCTGCCAGTTCTCAAGTTGTGGTTTTTCCGGTTTTGTTATGGTCTCTATCTGCTTTGTTGGATGAAGATACCTCTGTATCTGTTCCATCGTCTTATCATCAAACCCACTGCTCTCCCGGACAACCAATTCTCCGCTATCCTTCACTACAATATAAGCGGCATCTGCTCCATACTGCTCACTCTGCATAAGAAAAAACACGTTGCCTTCTACTTTCGTCTCGTCGATTGCCAGCCAGTTTCCTTTCACCCCCTCCACCTGATAGTCCACAGTATCCATAGAAATCAAGGTACTGGAACCATTCAGGCGGATAAAATCCGGCACTTCCACCAACCGCTTACTATCCACATAAAATGAAGTGATTGTCCCCTCTTTATTTATTACGATCACATCACTGGTGCTAAGGGAATGATATCCTCGAAAAGTTTTAGGCGGCTGCCGCAAAAAACGTCTCCAGATTGTTTCCGCAGTATCTCCCGGCAAGATTCCTGTGTGAAATACCTGTTCGTAATTTTCTGCCCGGACAGCAATCTTCTTCTCTTTTAACTCCTGATAGGGACGGAAACAAAGATGTTTCGTCTCCGCCCTTCTTTTCAACTGATAAATTGCATAGTGGTTTCGTATCATACGCTCTCCTCCGGTTCCTGCTTATAACTCTCCAATTCCAGACTAAGGTATTCTGCTTCTGAAATCTGCTTCAGCTTGTTTAGTGTATTGATTGCAAGCGGAAATACCTCGTCATCATCCTGCACATGAGGAAGAATCTCCTCAATCTGATCCATCGTTCTCCTTCGGGTTCCCCCGTCAAACATTGCCACGACCAATAATTCATCATTTTCAAATACGATCTTACTCATAATTCCATATCCCCCTTCTTTTTGCTCTGGGACCGTTCTGAGCGTTTCGGTTCTGTCTGCTGTGCCTTTAATCTTTCCTGTCGTTCTTTCAATGCTTTTAAGACGGACTCTTTCTTACTTTCTCTTTGCGGCTGTTCCTGTCTCTGCTCCGCCCCCTTTTCGGCTTGTGCTTCTTTGATCGGATACCACAGCTTAACGCCTCGTTGTTCCATTTCTTTTACTGCCTGCTGTACCAATGGGTGATTCTTCATATAAGGAATTCCCTCCAACGTCTCCATATCAATCTGGTTACTGCGCATCAATGGATATTCTCCGGCATATAGGCTGTCCTCTTGCAAGCAAATCCCAATTCCTTTTCCACCGTTCATGCGGTCAGATGGAATCCGTTTATAAATGTCAAAGGCTTCATCAATCGTTAAATCCGCATGATATTCCCCTAAGACGGAAAATTCCATACATTCTGCCACATAATAAGTCAGTGAAGGCTCTGCCTGTCTCTCCGATACCTTCTTTTCAATCGTATCCAATCGTGCAAGAAGTGGCTCTGCCTCTTTTTGCTCCTCTGAATTTTCCGACTCTTCGATCACGTCCTTCAGCCACTCTTTCAGATACTCTGTATTCCCCTGTTCTAAATTCTTTTTAATGCCTTGTATGGCTTCTTCCCGGTTCTCCACTGAATCCTGATATTCATAAGTATCATGATCGTAGGCAAAGGCATCTAAGTCTGCCGCCAGTTTTTCCACTTCCTTTTCATCCAGATATTGCTCTGCCTTCTTCATATAGGCTTCCAATGTACCTGTTTTCTCCACAGAGATCGGGTTTACATCCACAGTAATTCCGTTGACCTCTTTGATTGCTTCGTGCATTGCATTAAAAAAATGATCCTCGGAAATATTACCGGAATAGGAAAGCGCCACATCTATATCGGAATCTTCTCGATAAAGTCCCTCTCTTGTCCGGCTTCCATATACTCTTGCTCCGATCAGCGTGACTTCCTGTGACAGTCCCATCTCTTCCAGACATTCCTGTGCGTTCTCAAGAACTGCTGTTTCTACTTCTTTCTGACTCCAACCGCCCAAAGCTGAATCATCCTCGGTAAGTTCCGGGATAGGGAAATTGGTTTGCTCAAAAGAATTTAATCGTTCTGCCTGTTGTTCCTTTTCGGCATTCTCTACACATTCCATAAGTTCCTCATAATCCGTAACTTTACAATCGTGGATAGAAATTCCCTCTTCCGCCAATAAATCTCCTGCGGCTTCTTCAATCGTAAACTCTGGATCGTCATATACACCGCCATCCTTTTCCAGATAATCTTTATCATAAAACGTGTAATCATAGCCACCATCCGTATGTTGGATTGCAAAGAAACCAATGCCCGTATCATACGCAATCTGTGTCTCATGTACTTCAAGGCTTTCTTTTAAATACTGAACTGTCTGATAAATCTGTGGATTCAGCCATCCTGTTACTTTTGTCCAATCTTCCGTCAGGTGGTCTACACCATTTTTACATTGAATAAAATCAAGACTTCCCGGAAGTGGGGATTGATTCTGAATCCCAAGCGCTTTCATCTTATGGGTTGGCAATGCAAAATAATTCTCTAACGCTTCTGACAGGGAAGAATATTCCCGAACATCTAATTTCCCCTGTTTTTGTAAATCTTCCACAACATAATAGTGATCTATGTAATGCAGTTCCGGCATTTTCAGCCTTAATCCTTTTTCGGTTGCAACACTATGAATTTCGTAAAAATTAAATCGGTACTCCTCTCCATTCTCATCAATTCCAATCATAGAATAATCCCAAGAATCATTGATGATCGGCTGTGCTTTCTCTGTATAGAGTTCTTTTCCGTCATATAAGACAATATCTGTGTCTGCCGGTAATTCCTTCAGATCATATACCGACGCACCATTTTCTTCCAGATATTCAGAAATTGCAAAACCTGCCTCTACATCAAACCCATTTCGTAAATCCTCTGCTACCAGTGTACCATTTTCTGATACAATGATGTCTGCCACCTCACTTCCATATTCATCATGTCTCATAAGGAAAAACCGTTCTCCATGATACTCCTGCTGTCCTATGGTATGCCATGTTCCCATGTGTCCTTCTACCATAAGCCCAGAAGTCTGCTCCGTCACATGGGGAATCCCCATTTTTTTCTCCACATCAAGCATACGAATTTCTCCTCTGACCAGATGGATGTATCCATCCAAGACTGCCGGATGGCTGTTCACCAGATAATCCAAGTTCATATCCATTCCTCTATGGATATTTTCCGTAACTTCAATCCCATCTGCCCATACCCGGTTGTCTCTGGAAAAGCGTCCGTCCTCGGACAAATGCCGCAAAGTATTTGCCAATACATAAGAAACACGTTCAGCTCCAAACTGTTCCAACACTCCACCGGAATCTTCCAATGAAAGCCGCATACCATCAAAATGCTCCCTGATTGTCTCCTCAATGGCTTTTTTACAGTCTATGTTTAACTTTCGGGAATCTAAATAGTCATCCACTGCTCCATGTTCCATTGCATATTGCAGTGTCTGCTGGTAGACAGGCAGATATTCCTTCTGTTCTCCCTTTTCCTCCACAGAGACTTCCTGTAAGCGCAATCGCTCATGGATAAACTCCGGCAGTTCTGTAAAACCAAAAGAATCCACATAATAGGCTTTACTTTCCCCGTTCTTTCGCATAACAACCACGTCACTAACCGAAAGGGAATGCCCGGTAAAATCCTGCGGATGATTGATATTGAATTTCTCATACAGGGAATTTAACGTATCTTCCATACCAAGCCGATCACTGTATATCAGTTCATAATCCTCTCCATGAATTTCAAATCCAAAACGGCTTGCTTCACGCATTCCCATAAACTGATAGGTTCTCTCCTCAGATTTTTTTAACTGATAAATTCCATAATGCTCTCCGTTGCCATCAAACAACCGATTTTCTTTTTCCATATCATTTATAATTTCTTTTTCTCTCATATATAAATCCCTTCTTTCTGAAACACCCGCCAGAACATCTCTGACGGGTTTCTTCTATAATGCCTGTTCATATTTTTTTGTTGGTTTCTGACTATACTGCTCTATGCTGCCCTTCGCCTGTTTTTCTCTCAACTTGTCCAATACAGAAGGCTTTTTATAAGAATCTACCCTCTTTTCTGCTTCTGGTTTTTGAAATGCAGGATTGGTAAGATTTTCCGGTTGCTTTGGCAAATCTTCTGTTTCCCCTTCGACTTCTATTACCTCATGGCTACTCTTACTATCCATATCTAACAGTATGTTCAGCTCATCCAGACGTTTCATTTTTTCAGCCAGTTCCGTCTCTTGGGCAAATGGCTTTTTCACTTCCTCCTGTGCAGACAATAACTGCTCCTGCAAAGTTTCCAGTTTCAGCTTTGCCTCCGGCAGTTTCTTCTCAATTCCGGTAAGGGCATTTTGGATACGCATGATGTTTCCCAACGCATCTTTTCCAACTTCCACGGTATAGCTGCATTTTCCCTTAATGGTTAAGTTATAGCACTGATTGAAGGAATCATAGGCAGCGCTCAATGAAAATCCATGAAACTCTCCCACTGTCCCGGATACCTGTACCGTTTTCAATCCACTGCAAGCTGCAATCAATGCAGTTCCGGCTTCTTTCCGGTCTGTATATACTTTCCCACTCACTGTTATAGAAAAATCATCCTTTTCTTTTTGAAGCAGCGATTTTGCCACCTCCCAGTCTGCGTTAAGTCCTGCAATCCGTTCTTTCATGGATGTAATCTGCATTGGGTAGTTTCTTGCAATATCCGTCTCCAGCCGATAGATCTGACTGGTGTGGTTTGCTTTCATCAACTTCAGCTTGCTTACCTGAATATCCAAATCCATCTTTTCTTTTATATAAGGATTGCCTGTTGCAAGCGCCTTGATCTCTGCGTAGGTAAGCGCTGCATCATCCACATCCTCACAGGCACGAACCGGAGATTTACTGGTCATGATCTGGGAAATGAATTTCTGCTTATTCTCCAAAATCTGCCACATATAACTGTCAAAGGTATTCTCTGTCACATAGCGGAAGATTTTTACCTTCTGGTTTTGATTGCCCTGCCGCAAAATTCTTCCCTCCTGTTGTTCCAGATCAGAAGGCTTCCAAGGACAATCCAAATGATGAAGGGCGATAAGCCTGTCCTGAATATTGGTTCCTGCGCCTAATTTCGGTGTAGAACCAAGAAGAATACGAACCTGCCCGGAACGTACTTTTGCAAATAATTCTGCTTTTTTTGCTTCTGTGGTGGCTTCATGGATAAAGGCAATCTCCTCCCTTGGGATTCCACGCCCTACCAGCTTCTCCCTCACATCATCATAGACATTAAACGTTCCGTCATTCTTTGGCGTAGATAATAGTGATAGGTAAGAGTTTGATATTATCTCTCCCTTTTCCCCCACTCTAAACCGTGCATGAACCTTTCAGCTCACACGGCTTGCCATCAAGAATTGATGAATCAGCAGTTTAACGGCTCTCAACAAAAGCAAGGCTTCTAAGTTTCAACAGCTTATCTGACTGTTTCTTGTCAAGGTTTAACTTATCCATTTCCTCAGAGAATGTCTTTATGTCTTTAACATTTAACAATTCCTGTATCTTCCTGCATACGAGCAACAGGTTACTGTATTTGTCAGTGCCGCCTTGCTCCTTGGGAATCTTTTTAATACATATCACTTCGTCCGCTTCCATCTGCTTTCCAGTAACCGCACACTTTCCTTTCTGCGCTGAATACAGTGACAGCCTGTTATCATTAAATTCAATGGATTCTCCGTCAATCGGATTTCTCATTAAATTATGCAGGACTGCCATATCAACACCATCCAGCTTTTTGTGTACTAATTTTCTGCCTTCTTCCGTATATGAATTTGCCCCATATGCTTTCTGTATAGGATGGGAATGCCTCACATACCCTATCGGGGCAAGCGCAAGGTCATTCACATACCGCAGTTGGTCGCTTTTTCCGTATTTATCACGGATTACATTTGTGATATGAACCGGGATTTTGTTTCTCCTGACTTCTTTAGCCGTTTTAAGCCGTTGTCTCATTCTCGCTTTCAGGCTCTTTTGGACTGAAAAGGCGATTGGTCTGAAATCTGCACTGACTTTGGTCGCCATGCTGTAATAATCATGGACTCCTACCACAAACGAATTATACCTGCTCACTTCGGCGTAAATGCAATGCGCCTTGTTTGGTGGATACTCGATTGCATAAATCAGTTTTCTCAGTTCCTCTCTTATCTTTTCTATTGATTTTTCTCTGACATGGCTTTTCACTACATAGCGTGGCTCCCCTTTGTTGGCTTTATTTTTCCTTTTGCCACGGGGAATCACCTTCATTCTGAATCCAAGAAATTCAGAATATTTTTCTTTAAGATTGACAATCTTTGATTTTTCTGGACTTATATCCAGTCCGAGGCGGTCTTTCAGCCACCCTTTTGTTGCATAGAACAGTTTTACTGCACTCCGATAACTACTCGTGAAAATCATAAAATCATCGGCGTATCTTACACAGGTTATCTCCTTTAATCCACTTCTCCGCAATGACGCAAACTTATTCCCCCTGCACGGACTGCCGTTAGGGTTCCGACGGTCATTGAACGGATATTTGGATGGAAATTCCTCCCACTGGCTTGCAAGCCACCAGTCAAGTTCATTCAGCACCACGTTTGACAGCAGCGGGGAGATAATTCCGCCCTGTGGTGTTCCTTTTTCTGGAAATCCAATTCCTGCGACCTCGGCTTTGAGCATCGTCGATATAATAGAAATCAATTTCTTATCTCGTATGCCGAGCGTCCACAGTTGTTTTAACAACTTTCCATGATTCACGTTGTCGAAGAAGCCTTTAATGTCTATATCCACGACATAATGGAGATGGCTCATCTGCATATTTTTGTATGCCTGTGCGATCGCATTTCCTGTACTTCTGTTTGGTCTGAATCCATAACTGTGTTCGTGAAACTTCGCTTCACAGATAGGCTCCAAAACTTGTAGCACGCACTGTTGCACCAGCCGGTCCATAATTGTTGGAATCCCCAGAGGACGGACTTTTCCGTTACCTTTTGGTATTTCCACTCTGCGTACACTTTGCGGTCTGTACCATCTGAATTTTTCCTGTATCTTGTTTATTAACTGTTCGTCTGTTAATTTCTCAATGTCATTGATTGTCTTTCTGTCTGTTCCAGGTGTATGGCTCCCAGGATTTTTCTTCAAATTCCTGTACGCCATACGAATGTTCTCGGGCATAATAATAATCTCAATAAGGTTGCGGAATTCTTTTCCATCTTTGCTATCCTTGTACAGCCCGTCCTGAACAGCTTGAAAATCGTAATATTCAGCATGTCTCAGTTTTGCTTTCTTCAAAGCCCGTTTTCTTGCTGTCATAGTCGGCTCACTCCTTTCGGGTTCGCCTTTCTTAGTCCTACTCGAACCTATGATGTCTGCTAATAATGCTCCTTTTGTTTCATTCATCACATTCCTGACTACAGCCCGTCCCTCCACCGCTTACTTTTTTCACGGTTTCTAAATCCTGTTATCGCTAACGGACACGGTACCATGGCTGCTCTTTCCTCCCAGATTAAAAGAAGTTATGCCACACCTCTATTAATATAATAGCGACATGGTTTTCCTCCTTATGCTTCGCAGCGTGCAATCGCTCCACATCTGGGACTTTCTACGTTCCGATATTCCTATCTGTACATAATTCTTTTAGGCTGCCCTTTTTGCCAGTGCGCTTGACGGTGCCTGTAACACCGTAAGGTTTTTCATTGCGACCGCCTTACTCAACCCCACGCACACCACTTTCGTGGCAGCGGCATTTCTGCCGCTCTTTCTTCTTGACCTTTACATTCGGGTTTTTGTCAGTGGTAGTCAGCCACATCCTCGCCATGAGAATTTTATAGACCCCCGACCTATAGACCGCACCATCCACCTCTGGACAGCTTTCCACATCAGCATATAGCTTGTTTGGGCGGTTCTCAGCCGACTTCAACGTGCTGTGTCAGCTTTGGATATTGCACTCCATTGCCTCCAACGTAGTATTAGGTGAGCGTTTCAGGGCGTTACCCCGTCATTCCACTCGTCAGAATATCAGTTAGGAAAAACTCTGTTTCCCCGCTACTTTTACCTCCTCACAGGGCATTAGCCCCATTCATAGTTTATTTGTAGCAACGTATCGCTACACAATCACAAAAAATCAACTGGGTAGACTTTTGAGGGGCTGTCTCTTTCCAGATTTCAAAAGCATTTTCCACACAACGGTTTACCTTGCTGTCCTCTTCATCAGGGAGCATATCGTTGATAAGCCTTTGATCTAACGCACACTTTCTTCCATCGTTGGTTATTTTAAGCATGTTGTCGATTGTAGCATCTACGCCGCCTGAGCGAACCATTTCCGCACGTTCCGCAAACCTTTCTACCATTGACTTTTGTATCTCGCTTGGTTTTATGACCTCATTGATATACTCAGCTTCCGGCACCGGTAAATTCAACATATCCGAAGTCTGGATATCAGCGCTCTCCTTAAATAAAGAAATGAGTTCCGGTAGATTAAAAAAGCGGGCAAACCTTGTTTTTGCACGATATCCAGTCCCTTCGGGTGACAGCTCAATGGCTGTAACTGTCTCTCCAAATGCGGCTGCCCATGAGTCAAAGTGTCCCAGTCCCATTTTTAGCAGGGTATCATATTGTAAATAACGCATGATGGTATATAGCTCCGTCATACTATTGGAAATGGGAGTTCCCGTTGCAAAGGTTACTCCTTTTCCTCCGGTAATCTCATCCAGATACTGGCACTTCATAAACATATCCGAAGATTTCTGGGCATCTGTCTGTGAAATACCTGCCACATTTCTCATTTTTGTATATAAAAAAAGGTTCTTATAGAAATGTGACTCGTCTACAAACAGGCGATCCACACCTAATTGCTCAAAAGTAACAACATCATCCTTTCTTGTCTGGTCATTGAGTCTTTTCAGCTTATCTTGCAACGTTTTTTTCGTTTTTTCCATCTGTTTAATGGTAAACCGAGTCCCCTCTTCCCTTGCCATATCTTCAATCGAAAAGGTAATATCTGCAATCTGTCGGTTAATGGTATCAATCTGACGTTCTTTCGATAATGGAATCCGTTCAAACTGACTATGCCCGATAATGATCGCATCATATTCCCCGGTTGCAATTCTGGAACAAAAACTCTTGCGGTTTGCCGGAGTAAAATCATTTTTTGTTGCCACCAGCACATTCGCACCGGGATATAGACGGAGAAAATCACTGCCCCACTGCTCGGTTAAGTGGTTCGGGACTACATAAAGGCATTTCTGTGCAAGACCTAATCGTTTGCTCTCCATACCCGCCGCAATCATCTGAAAAGTCTTGCCCGCCCCTACGCAGTGAGCAAGCAGTGTATTGTTGCCGTATAATACATGTGCCACTGCATTTTTCTGGTGTGGTAAAAGTGTGATTTCCGGCGTCATTCCTACAAATTGGATGTGGCTTCCATCATATTCCCTTGGACGGATGCTGTTGAAAATCTCATTATAGGTTTTGCACAGTGCCTCCCTCCTGTCGATATCCTTAAATATCCACTCCTTGAAGGCTTCCCGGATCAACTCTTGCTTTTGCTGTGCCAGCATGGTTTCTTTTCGGTTCAGTACCCTCTTTTCTTTTCCATCCTCATAAATGGTATCGTACAGCTTCGTATCTTTGAGATTTAGTGCATCCTCCAGTAAACGATACGCATTGGCGCTTCCTGTTCCATAGGATGAAGTAATGACAGGGTTGCCATAATCACTGCTCTTTCCTGTAACCAACCATTTTCCTGTAACTTCCGTATATTTCACATCCACCGTACTGCCTAACAGGTGTTTCGGGGTATGAAAAATTTCTCCCATAAACTGTGTAATGTATGTAGGCGCAATCCATGTAGCACCTAACCGCACCTCAATCTCGGACGCTTCCAAATCTTTCGGCTGTACTTTCTCTAAATACTGCACATTTACCGCATACTCTGGATGATTTTCTGCAAAGGTACGGGCGGTATTTAATTTCTCCCGCACATTCCCGGATAAGTATTCATCCGATGATTCCCATACATCTGTAAGCGGATTTTTAAAGATCACTCCCTGTAAATCTTCAATAATCTCCTCTTCCGATTTCCCTGCCAGTTCTGCCATAAAGGGAACGTCTACCTTTGCCTTTTCTCCGATACAGACTGTCAGTGCCTCCGTTGCGGTGTCCACCGATGTGACAGGCTGTGCTTTCCGTATGGTACGTTTCGTAAAAATATCCGCTTTTCGTAACAGATTTCCTTCCTCATCCGTTAATTCCAGAGAGGAAAGTAAGCAATAACTACTATCCTGAGAAAATGCCCTGCGGTTTGCGGTACTGCTTAAAATCCCATATTTCGCAGTAAAGGCATCGTACACTTTCGACAGTTCTTGCTGCAGTTTTGCTACCTCTTCATCGGAACCATCGTTTAACTGGCAGTCAATCAGTTCCCTTGTCAGGTTACGGATTTCAATCATTCCCAAAACACGCTCTGCTGTCATTTTCGGCAGCTCCACCCGGTTCATTTTGGAATTTTCCCGGTAATATACTTCCCCGTCTATATTAGCAAAGCTAAAGTTCTTAACTGACGGATCAGCAGGAATGGACTTAACTTCTTCCTCCAGTTCCGAATCTTCCCATACCCGTTCCTCAATCGTTCCGTGAATATGGCTCACAGCTTCCCGTAACTGTTCTGCCAGATCAGCTCCTTCGATGGCTTTTACCGTTACCTGCTGTTTCCCATACTGGGTACTTTCTTCCGTAAATTCTCCCAGCACCATTTCTGGATGCGCTGCAAAATAGGAATTGACCGTATAACCTTCCTCTGTTGTCCCAAGCTGTACCCAGTCCGGCATGGTAAGCGCTGCCCGGTCACGCTTCTGCAAAAATAAAATATCCGCTACCACTTCTGTATTGGCATTTCTCTGAAACGCATTAGAGGGAAGGCGGATAGCCCCCAGCAAATCTGCCCGGTTTGCAAGATACTCACGGACACTGGTGTTTTGCTTGTCCATCGTTCCGCTGGAAGTCACAACCGCTACCACTCCGCCCGGACGTACCAAATCCAAAGATTTTGCAATAAAGTAATCATGGATAAAAAAATGGAAACGGTCATATTTACGGTCTGGCACCTTATATGCTCCAAACGGGACGTTCCCGATCACACAGTCAAAAAAGCTGTCTGGAAAGTCGGTTGTCTCAAATCCTTGTATCGCAATCTGGTTTTTCTGGTATAACTGTCTGGCAATCCTGCCGGATACACTGTCCAGTTCCGCACCATACATTTTCATTTCACGCATACTCTCCGGCACTAATCCCATGAAATTTCCTACACCACAGGACGGTTCCAACACATTGCCATTTTTAAGTCCCATATCTTCTAAGGCACGATACATTGCCTGAATCACAGTTGGCGAAGTATAAAACGCATTTAAGGTGGACGCTCTGGCAGCTTCGTATTCTTCCGGGGAAAGCGTCTCATATAATTCCGTAAATTCTTTCTCCCACTCTTTGTTTTTCTCGTCAAAGGCATACGGCAGACCACCCCATCCTACATAACGGGATAAAATTTCCTGTTCTTCTGGCGTTGCCATCCGTTCGTCGGATTCCAGTTCATGCAATAACTGGATGGCTTCCACGTTTGCCCGGAATTTTGCCTTCAAACCGCCAGCACCTAAATCTTCGTCTGTAATACGGAAATTCACAGGTTCATGAGAAACGCTTTCCAACCCTTTTGCAGTTCTGATCTTCTGAATTTCCTCTATCGATAAAATCTTGTCTGTCACTTCGTCTACAATCGGCTGCTTCCACTTCTGCTCTGTCTCCATCATCTTCTGGATGACATCATCAATAAGCTGCATCTGTTCCGGCGAAAAATCAGGATTCAGCATTGGTTCCAGCACATGGTTTTTTTCTGCTGCTTCGTAAATGACATCCATCTGCTCAGGCGAAAAATCTTCATGAGTGACACCTGCTTCTTCCATTCCTTCCTGAATCAGATTGCCTACCCGGTTGGACAACACATAATCTTCGTATTCATAACCTTCTTCCCACAGTTCTTTGGCTTCCTTAAAAGGAATCTGTTCCGCAGAAACTTCCTCAAACGGAATCTCCGGTTCTGCTTCTTTCTGTATAACTTCCGCTGTCTCTTCGGAAACCGTCTGCTCTGTGCCCTCTGGAAGTACCGTGTTTTCCGGTTCTGCAAGCGCCGACATATCCATGAAGTCAAATAAGGACATCTGCCGATTGCTTATCACTTCCGGCTCTTTCTCTTTTTGAGGGAAGATGGTGTATGTGCCTTCTACATATTGCTGTACCTGCGATAGAAGTTCCACACATTTCTCATAATCTTTATTCTCAAGAGGAAGTTCTGCTAACGCCTCACTCATCTCTTGTACCAGTTCTTCTCCCTTTCCCTGTTCCAAAAGTTCCGCAGCCTCTATTCGATAGTCATGCAGAAAATCTTTATGTTCCTCCCAAGGACGGGGAACTTCTTTCGGAATAGAAAAATAAAAAGAACGGACTTTTGCACCAATCTGTTCCCGTTCATAAGACGGCATCCGAGAATAATCCTGTGGCTTTAAGAAACGGTTCTGTTCCATTAAAAATGCTGTCCGCTTTGCCACCTGTGACCATTTTAACAATACCTTAGCATCTGGTTTCATTATGGAACCTCGCTCCAGCCTTACCCCTTTTCCGTCATAATTTGCATGGGACTGGTCTGCACCATAAAGGGCATGGCTGCATCCTCCTGTACCATACTCATCCTGAATAAACCTTGTCCGTTCTTTCAAATCTTCATGCAAAAGGAAATAGGAATAAATGCGAAGCCTCCCATCCGAATAGGAACCGCCACGACTTAAAAATCCATCTATCTCATCCTGCGTAATAAAGATTGGATGCTCCTTCCATACAAATCCTTCTCTCGCCTGATAGGGAACGGTTTCCTTTGCAAACTTTTGAAACTGTGCAAGCACTTTGTCCGGTCTGTACCAATGAAAGCGCATCAATTCCTTATCTATGGAATAAGCCTCTGCCAGTCCTTCCAGACGCTCGATCATTTCCTGAAGGGAATCCGGTTTAGAGATCAGCTCTGCAATTCTCTCCGTTTTTTGGGGATAGATATGTCCGAAATCTTCCCCGAAAACCAATTCCGCCACGCCTTCCGCCATATCTCCGTGAAGATACCCAAGCGCCTGTGCGTGTTCCTGCACCGCATTGTCCCTTGCCGCATCCAGTACCACCTGCGGAGCATACTCCCCTTGCTTTAGCAACTGATGAATACGTCCGCTTACATCCTCCCATGAAAGGAAGACTTTAGAAATCACCTGATCCGTTACCGTATGACCGACAGCAATCTGCATTCCCAGTTCATCAAAGAAAACGGAATACTCCGTACCATCTATCACGAACCCTTTTGCCCCAGTTCCATACTCTTTCTTCAAAAATTCCACATATTCTTCCGGTGTCTGTTCGCTCATGTAATTGTAAATGATACGGAGCTGGCTTTTATTCTGATTACTTCCGGTTCGCAGCACTTCATCCACCACCTCTGCCGGAATCGCAATCTCCCCGGCATAAAGTGCGGCAGTCCGTTCCTCTATATTCCGTATCTGCTCCTTGACAGTCGGTAAATCGGGCAAAGATAAAGCAGAGGCAATTTCTTCCTCTGCTTCACTCAAATCCTGTTCTGTTGTATCTTCACTTAATTGAATACCAATTCCTTCAAGATGTTCTCCTCTGCCATTGTCGTCAGCATATTCTGATGGGCGATCCATCCCATCTGATCGCTCCTCTTGTCCGGTGACGGGAATTTCTTCTCCAATCCGTTCAGCAGAACTTCCATCCTCTCTCTGGCTGTCTGCTCCACTTCCAGAAGATGGTTGTTCAGTTTCCCTGTCAGCAACAGGCTCTGATACAGATTCTTCTTGTTTTCCATCAGATAGGTTTTCCTCAGCATCCCGTATTTCCCGATGGTCACGGGTTCTTCCTCCAAGGTCAGGTTCGGAAACAGATAGTCTCCCTTGCGATGATATGTCAATTCCATTCTCGGTTCCTCCTTCATTTTCTTTATTCCTGTTACTTTCACGAATTAACGTGTTGAATTTATTATAAGGCATCCTGTTTGTATTTGCAACTGTATTTTCCAATTCTTCCTGCAAAATTTTTCGGACAGTCCGACCAATATCCCGAAGCACTGGTTCTACAAGTTCGCTTGTGGCATTCCCCAAAAAAGACAGCACAGACAGTCGATTAAAGTCCGTGATATTCATGAAATCCGTTTCTTCCAGATATTCCATCGGATTAAGTCCGCACCTGCGTGATAATGTATAAAACGCACTGTCACGCAAAAGATTCCTAAAATTCACACGCAACGCATCCGGGTTTAAATCATGCAGGAAAGAATCCTCTGTAACATACTCCAGACCATCCATTGCTTCCTCCAGATTGTCCTCTGCCATTTCCGCAGCGATTGCAAGAAGCGCACTCTGAAGATCAGCGGCATCATCCCCCACAAGTCCGTAAGCATCCTCCAAATGAGCGAGCATTTCCTTATAATGCCCTTCCTCTAATTTCCACAAATACGGGGTTTTTCCCCCACGTACCATGTGGGTATCCTGAATATCAAAGACGTAACGCAGTTTACTGAAACTGCCACGATCATCAATCAATGCAATCCCCTTTGCCCCACGATTTACCCAGCGGTGCATTTTTTCATTCCACTGTTCCAGTTCTGCACAGGCTGTGGCACTGGGGCGTTGTGCATGAATCAGCAGAGTATCCGAAAATGGATAACGATATAATCTGGCGGCAGTATCCAGATATCCCATCCAATCACGGGGTGATCGGCTGATATCTTCTGCCGTAACTTCTGCCAGACTACGGATATCTTGTAATTTCGCCATAACTCCATCTCCTCCTTCTTCTTATTTTTTCTTTCTCTTACCCTTAGATACAGATCGCTTCGGAAATTCTAACGAAAACTTTGCTTTCCCATCTTCCACCGACAGCACCAGCTCTGCATCAAAATACGTTTCTTTCTTTACAGAGTACAGATTTTTCACAAAGGTTTTCCCTTTCTCTAATAACTCCTTTGCCATCTTTTGATCCAAAGTTTTTTTCATTCCGGCAAGATAATGGTTTTCTTTCCAAAGGGCAAACAAACACTCCCGGTTACTGCAATAAAAGTTCATTTTTCCTTCATAAACAGGACTTCCGCAGACCGGACACGTCCCGATCTGTTCCAAAGAACGGAATCTCTGTTTTTCTTCCTCAGACAATGCCTCACATCCGTTTAACGTCATGGTAAGAAGTCCGGTAATCCCATCCATGAACTTTTCTGCACTTACTTCTCCTTTTTCCATAGCAAGCAACTGATTTTCCCATTCCGCAGTCATACTTGCCGACTTCAGATATTCCGGCAGTACAGCGATCAGTTCTTTCCCTGCCTCTGTTGGAAGAATCTGCTTTCCTTTTCGCTTTGCATACTGGGAAGTGACCAGCTTTTCAATGATACTGGCTCTCGTTGCAGGGGTTCCAAGTCCCTTCTTCTCCGTCCCTTCCTCAAACTCCTTATTTCCGGCAGTCTCCATTGCCGACAACAACGTATCTTCACTGTATGGTTTCGGCGGCGTTGTATCATGCTCTGTTTTTGTCACAACTGCATCTGGTACACTCTGCCCTTCTGCTACTTCCGGAAGTGCTTTTTCTGTCTCTGTGCTTTCTTTCATTGCACAAAACTTCCGATACTGTTCCTCTACTGCCTTCCAGCCTTTTTCTGTGATGGTTTTCCCTTTCACTGAAAAAGATTCTCCGGCACAGGAAACGATGATTTGCGTCTCCTCATATTGATGTTTCTGCCCTGTGGCACATAACAAACGCTGTGCGATCAAAAGAAGTACATTTTTTTCCTCCTTCGACAGTTCCTCCCAGTCTGCCGATTGCAGTTCTTCTGTTGGGATAATGGCATGATGGTCTGTCACTTTTCGGTTATCCATCACACGTTTTACATCCGCTTCCCACGGATAAGTAAATCCATACTGCTCCACAATCTGCCGGATGACCGCTTTTGCCGTCTCTCCCATATCTTCTGTCAAAAACTGGCTGTCGGTACGGGGATAAGTGACCAGCTTCTGCTCATATAACCCCTGCACAATCTGTAAGGTTTTCTGTGCCGTATATCCATAGTATCGGTTGCACTCCCTTTGCAGAGTCGTCAGATCATATAGCTTAGGCGGCGATACACTTTTTTCTGTGCATAAGACGCTCTCAATCATTGCTGCTTCTCCCTTACAGCTTTTTACAATACGCTCTGCCTCCCCACGGTCAAACACCTTTTCTTTGTGTACGCTCCAACCTCCCATATCCAAATGAATGTTAAAATACTTTTCCTTCTGAAACTGTTCCATCTGATTCTGCCGTTCTACCAGCATGGCAAGTGTGGGGGACTGCACCCTACCAACCGTCAGCTTTTTCCCATAAGACGTAGTAAATGCTCTGGTAGCGTTCATTCCAATGAGCCAGTCTGCCTGCGCCCTGCAAACGGACGCTTGACAGAGATGGTCGTACAGTTCTCCATCCCGCAAGTTGGAAAATCCTTCTTCTATGGCTTTATCCTCCATAGAACTGATCCATAATCGTTTCATAGGAATGTGGCTTCCCGACAATTCATACACACGCCGGAAAATCAATTCTCCTTCCCTTCCCGCATCACAGGCATTGACCACATACTCGACATCACTGCGGTTGAGCAATTCTTTTAACACCCCAAACTGCTCCTTCTTATCTTCGGATACCAAAAGTTCCCACACATCCGGGATAATCGGCAGATCTTTATACTGCCAGAAACGGTATCTGCTGTCATAGCTTTCCGGGGGTGCATATTCCGCCAGATGTCCGAGACACCAGCTTACCAGACAGTCCCTGCCTTCCAGATACCCTTCCTTACGCTTATATGCTCCGATCACTTTTGCGATTGCCTGTGACACACTTGGTTTTTCTGCAATTACTAAATACATATTCAAACCCTCCATTTCAAAATAAGGGCAGCCATACTTGCGGCTGCCCATCTGCATTTTTTCAGTTATTCTTCGTACTCGTCATCTTCATTAACGGTTTCCAGCCCGTCATCCAGTTCCAGATTTTCGCTGTCCGTATCTTCTTCCTCTTTTTTCGGTTTGATTTTTAGGAAATAATACGCAGCGATTCCTCCAACTGCCGCCACAATAATCAGAATCATTGCACTTGTATTTGCGGCAGGTTTTTCAGTTTCTTCCGGTTTCTGTACTTCCGGTTCCGGTGTTGGTGTCTGTGGTTCTTCCATGATGACAGGCGGTTTTTCTTCCGGCTTTTCTGTCATGCCTCCGCCAGTTGTAAATTCCTGCAAATCATTTTCATCAATGGTAGAAAGCATATACACATTGTCTGTATTCTGTGCATGGTCAATCACCAGATAAAACGTCTGATTGTTTGCTGTACGGATGGTGTAAAACTCCTTACTGGAACCATCCGTGATCTGATCCAGCACCTCCCCATTTCCCGGAACAGAAAATGGCTTGTCCTTTTCCCCTTCCGCTTCCGGCTTTGTTTCTGTCTCTGGTGGTTTTTCCTCCGGCTGTACTGCCGCCTGTTCGGTCTGTGCTGCCTGCTGTTCTGCTTCTGCAACTGCCGCTTCATCAACATTGGCAAACGCTGTGGTACTCATGCCGGTAAACATACATGCACTGGCAACCATAAGCATAGCTGCGGTTTTACTCCATTTCTTCCAAATCTTCATTTTCCTTCTCCTCTCTTTCTGACGTTTCCATTCCCGTCTCCACTTTCTTTTCTTCCTTCACAGACACAGGTTCTTCCCGAATCTTCAACGTGCCGTCCTGTAATCCATTTAAAAGTGCAAACAGATCACGTCCGCTCAATTTCATTCCACGGATACTGCGCACAATCTCCAAGTCCTCCTCCTGTTTCTGTGCCGCCCGGACATTTTTCAAATGTCCTTGCAGCTCCGCTATTTTTTCTTCTGTCCTGTCTATTTCTTCCAGATAACGTTTCAACTTCTTATTCAAATTTCCACCCCTTCCTGTTATGGTAATCTTCCAAATGCCATAAAATGTTGCTGCCAGTATGGAGATTCAATACTTGTGTACTGAATCGGGTTTCCGCAATGAATCATCATGCCGTCCCCCACATAAATTCCTACATGGCTTGCTCCCGCTGTATTATAAGTTCCTTGGAAGAATATGATATCGCCCGGCTTCGCTTCTGACGGGGATACCTGAGCGCAAGCCCCTCGTAAGCCGTCTGCGGTTGTCCTTCCTACGTTCCAGCCATTTCCACAGTTATTGATTACCCAGCACACAAAACCGGAACAGTCAAAACTGGTGCTTGGGGACGCTCCTCCCCACACATACGGATAACCGAGATATTTTTCCGCTTCAGCAATCATTCTTGCAAACTTCTCATCCGACAACGCTTCCGCTGGTATTTCATATCCAAAGCCGCCGCCATAAGACGGAGTATTCACATCAAACAGATAATCCCTGTTTCCGTAAGTATGATTGTAAAGGTCATATCTTCCTTTTTCGTCCGCATTCATACGGTTTCTAAGCACTGTATCCAAATTGTGATTGGTCATGCTTACATTCAAGCGGTCTACTTCTCTTGTAACAGTCACTTCTACTTCCTGCGCTCCGTTACTGTCTGCAATGTATGCCTCCCATGTTTTGTGTCCATGTGAAGAAGCGCTTTGATGATCGCCATAATACACATCAAACTGTACGCCATACCGGGCGAAATTTCCCGTATCTTCTACCACGTATTCCACACCATTCATCACGATATGGGTTCCCATTGGGACAAATGGATTCGCTGCATCTACGGCAATGGTGTGGTTCGGTGTTGGATATACGCCGCTGGCTGTGGGACCACCACTCCACTGCCCACAACAAATCGTGCAGTTACAATAGCCGCTGGTCACAACTTCTCCCAAACTCTCTCCAACACGGACAGTCTTAGTTTCCGTTACTGTCTCCTGCTGGCTTTGCGTCTCAAGATGGTATTGCGCCCGGAAGATTTCTTCTACTTCATCCGCAACCTGTTCATAAGTAAATTCCCCATACTTCGCAGTAAAATAGGAAATTAAATGGTACGGGTTGTGACCGATTTCATCAATCTGATACCTATATTCGTCATAGCCGGACTCCTCCCTTTCCATACGGTCTATCTGTGCCTGTAATTCAGTTTCCAACGCTTTGTACGCATTTTCCACCGCATAGATATCTTCATCGGTGCTAACGTAGGTTGTTCCCACAATGGTCGTTCCCCCGCCTTGGATGAACGCACTGCAACTACTAAGAGACGTTCCCGCAAGGGCAAACAATAATAGAAAGATTCCAATTCCTATCAGCAATCCGCTGTTCCGTTTCAGAACTTCTTGTGCCACCTTCCTAGCCTTCACAGTTACCGACTGTACTGCCTTTGCGGACTCTGCAACTTTTTTTCCTTCCTTCGATGCTGCATAAGCTCTTTGATACCGCTTCTTCTGCCAAAACCGTAGAATCGCAGATTTTTTCGCCTGTTCTGTTTCTGCCGCAGCTTTGCCCGCCATGCCTTCTGCTTCTTTTCCCAGTTCAGAAGAACCAAAATGTAAACGGCTTTTCGGTGTCCCTGTCTCCTGCCGATCCTTTAACTGCTTCGTATAACTGGAGGATTTCTTCCGTCTCTCCTGTGCGTGTTTCAAGCTCCTTGCTGCCTGTTCCGCCAGAAGTTCGCTCTTATGCACACTCTCTACTCCGGCATTCTCATCCTCACTGTCATGGATTTTCCCATGTGCATACGCTGACGCAGCCATCGTAACGCCTGTAACTGCTTTTCTCCCGATCCCTGTACCGGAACCTCTGACCATCTCACTCCCTTCATCCTCAAAAGACAGCCTTCCTGTCCGTTTCCTCTGTTCTTGGTTTAATCGCTCTTTCTTTGCCTTCTTGGAAAGTTCCTCCTTGAGATCAGCTACCGCAGATTCCTCCGGTTCTGCGGACGTTTCATGCAGCCTTCCTCTGCCCTGTACCTGCATCTTCTTTCGGTTTCGTTTTTCGTCAGCGGATTCTTCTTTCTCTGGTTCGGATATTCTGTTGGAATGTTCATGCAAAGACTCCATCCGTAAAGAATGGGAGCGTGGAGGAGATTCTTCTATTTCCATCTCTTCACACTCCAGTCCATCTTCTACTGTTATCCGTCTCTGCCTTTTTCGTATCAGCTCTTGCTCTCCACGAAAAAAAGCCTCCCCCTCCTGTGGTTCGGCTTCCTGCTCCTCTTCCTTTCTTAATTGATAGTTTTTGTTTCGTTTGGATGTTCCCCTATCTGATATATCCAATTTCAAGCTGTTTTTTTCTCTTTCCAACTGAAACTCAGGGGAACGGATTCTTGGTAACTCCGGCTCAGAATGATGGACAAGTTTTTTTGTGTGGTCATGCAGATTTTCTTCTGTCAATCCATCTTTACTCATCTTCTGCACCGTTTTCCCTCTTGCCGTATATTTTTTACCCGCCAAACTTTCACCTCCTTACAGCGCTGCCCGGATTCTATACCGTGACTCTCCACAACTCTTTTCAATCCTTGGGACGATAATCTCCTGCACATAGCGTTCATTCACTTCTGCCGCAATGAAATTTCGTTCCTTCTTTATGCACTGCACAATCTCACTACCGGAACCCGCAAAAGGAATGACCACAAGATCACCTGCATGACTGCTTGCTAAAATCATTCTTTCTGCCAGCTTTTCCGGTTTCTGTGTCGGATGACCAGTTGACTCCTTGTAGTTTGGCATGATTCTTGAAAATTCCCAAACATTTCCACAAGTTTTCCCTTTTGGATTTTTTCTTTTATCCTTTTCGCCTCCCGGCTGATATGGAATACGAATCGCATCCTGATTGAGTTGATGCAGTGGTTTACTATAAAACCATAAGTATTCTGTCTCATTCCGATATGCTGCTTTTGCTGGTCTGCCTGTTTTATAGTTCCATACAATCAGATTCCGTTTCATCCAATCAAATTTTTCCAGAACCTCCACAGACAATCTATCAATCATCAAACAGCTTCCCCAACAGTAAAAAGCTCCTGTCGGTTTCAAAATCCGATAACACTCCCGCACCCAGCTTTCACACCAGAGCAAATATTCCTTATGGTCTTGAAATACAAAATCAAACGCTCCTTTCATCCGATAATATGGGGGATCGGCAATGATCAAATCCACGGTTTCTGATGGTATCTGTTTCAATACCTCCCTGCAATCTGCCTGATAAATGCAGTTTTTTGATTGTTCTAAAAACGTAGCCATATTACTGTTCCTCATCCAAAAACTCTGCATTTCTGGCTTCTACTTCCTCTGGTTTGGTTGTCATCAATGTGTACAATTTCAGAGATTTATCGAACTTGTCTTTAAATGGGATAATGGTGCTTCCATAAAACAGCAAGCCCTCTCCTTCCCCGCTATTGGTCACATAAGATAACTGATATGGGGAGATATTCAACTGCTTCGCTAAAATCTGCCTGTCCCCTGCCGCCTGATTGAGCATATAGATAAAATCACTGTTCTCAAAAATGTTCTCAATCTCCCGGCTGGAAAGAAGGTCTTTTACGTTCTGTGTGATACCTGTCGGGATTCCGCCCCATTTTCTGAAACGCTTCCAGATTTCCACACTATATGCTGCTGTCTGTTCTTCCTTCAGCAGCAAATGAAATTCATCAATATAGTATCTGGTAGATTTATGGGCAGAACGGTTGATCGTTACCCTGTTCCAAACCTGATCCTGTACAATCAGCATCCCCAGTTTTTTAAGCTGTTTTCCAAGGTCTTTGATATCGAAACAGACAATCCGGTTGGAAAGTTCCACGTTGGTCTGATGGTTAAACACCTTCAATGAACCATTGACATAGATTTCCAAAGCTGTCGCAATCCTCTGTGCCTGTGGCTCTTTCTGTTCCCGCAGACAATGGTACAAATCTCCGAGAACCGGCATATTTTCCGGCACTGGATGTTCAAAGTATTTTTGATATACCAATGGCAGGCAACGGTCAATCACCGATTTCTCCTCCGCTTCAATCCCATCTCTGGAACCCATGATCAGCTCGCATAAGGATAAGACAAAATCACTCTTTACCCCTAACGGGTTATCATCATCGGAATAATCCATGTTAATATCCAGTGGATTGATGTAATCTTTACTGGTTGGAGAGATATGGATGACCTGACCGCCCAGCGCACGAACCAATGGATAATATTCTCCTTCCGGATCGCCAATAATGATATCGTCCTGTGTTGCAAAAAACGCATTGGTAATCTCCCTCTTTGCTGCAAAAGATTTACCAGAGTTATGTACGATAACCCCACAGGCTAACAAAAAGTTCTGATACCCCTCTACGGAAAGATCATAAACTGGCTCCGGCTCATCAAGACAAAGGAAACGTACTGCCTTTACTTCGTGTTCTGGTATCAGCTCTGCTCCCAGCTTCAGATTGCAGGCTTCCACATATCCGGCAGATTGGGTAAGGAACCAATGATCCGGGGTACAGCGTACCTTTTCCCCTGTTTCCAGTTCCACCTCCACCAGCTCCGTCACTTTTTTCGTACAGCGCACATCATAGCCTTTTGCATCTACAATCTCCTGTTTCTGAAAATCAAAACTTCCCACGGTCACAGGCTGCTGTTTTTCATACAGTTCTAAAAAGCTGACTTCTCCGCCAGTTGGCAGACACAATTTTGTATCCCCGGTAAAGCATCCCGGTGTACCGAGAATCAGACCGTTTGGATTTTTCAATTTCTTTCTGTCTACCATAATCATGTTATTAGAGAGAGCATTTAACCCGTAATATAAAGACTCCCCTGCCATAAACAACTCCTGTGTGGTAAATGGCACAAAAATAGCAGTGGACGTGGTTGTTAATGCCCGTTTGATCGGCACATGGTTTACTCCCAACGGTACACTGCTCATCAGTCCTTCTTCCTGCAAATAATCCAGCCTTCTAAGGACGCAGTTATATTTTTGTGCAATACCAGCAGTCTGAAAAATCGCATTATCCAGTTCCTGCTTTGTCTTTGCAGTATTTAAGAAAAGCACCGTAATCAAAAACATACGCTCATTTCTGGATTGCAAATCTTCCAAAAGACGCTTTGCTTCTCCTCCATAAGTGTTCAAGTCGGAAGGGATGATATCCATATCATATCCGCTTCGGACTGCCTTTTTGTAGGGTAGGAAAGTGACGCCTTATTTTGTTTCCAAAACAGGTTTTCACAGTCCCCCCTCCGAACAGTGCTTGCACCTCTCGATGCACACTGCTCTCCATTATTGTTTGATTTCAAAATTCTGATTGTGGATTTTCTTATGACATTCCCAGCAGACAACCATTGTTTTTCTTCTCTTCGATAACATCATGATTTCCCATGTTTCTTTTCCTTTAAGGTTTTTAATCTTATTAACATGATGTATTTCATATTGGTTACTGGTCGTGCTTCCACATAATTCACATTCTTTAGCTTTTAAGCGACTTTCAAAGGTGCTTCTGGTATTTTTATGAATCCTAACCATACTCGTCATATTGTCTGAGGCATCTTTTCCTCTTTTACAGTCCGAATATTTTGACAGATAGAGATTCTTCATCCCTTTTTTTGTTTCATATGGAATGCACCATCTTCCTTTGTGGTCACTATATTTGTCCTTAATTTTGCCAATAGAACTACGATGTTTTCCTGCCAGAGTTTTCAAACAACTGTATTCCATAAGATAACTGAAATAGTTCAACATATAGAAATTACTTGCCATATGATAGTAGTTGCAAATTCCTCTAAGCTCTGCGTTGTAGCTCGAAACAATTTCAAGGTCGGTAAGCCGTAACATATCATTTCTACAAATTGGTTCTAATTCTCCATTTTCTTTTTGTGCTACAATTCCATGTTTAAACAGAAAACCATTAATCTTTTCTTTAAGTGGTATAGATAATTCAACACCGTTTGACATAGTTCTTTGCGTTGCTCCTCTTCCATTCGGTTTTACTACATTAGAACGTCTGACACGAATGTTATATCCGAGAAATTTTGCATAAGTGTTGCTATGTGTTATCAGCGTTTTTTCTTCACTTAATTCCATTTTTAATGTGTTGGATATGAAATCCGACAACTGCTGTTTGATCTTAATGCAATCATCTTTACTGCCATTGACTCCAAGAATAAAATCATCAGCATAACGGATGTATTTTATTTTCTTATCCGTTTGTGACTTGCAAGGAGTTTTAAGTAGCTGCTTCCTCTGATTTTTTAGCAGATATAACAGCTCATTTTTTACTGTGCTGTCATCCGTTTTCTTTATTTTCTTTTTGGTAACAGCTATAGCATTCTGAATCTTACGATAATCAGCAGTAAATTTTTCTTCAGCAGGTTCATTGAATTTCTTTGTAATTTCATCTACAAATTTATCAAGTTCATGCAGATAGATTCCCGAAAGTATTGGAGAAATAATTCCACCCTGCGGACATCCACTGTATGTATTGTTATAAATAAAATCGTCAACAAATCCTGCTTTCAGAAACTTGTAAATCAGCTTAGTAAAACGTGCATCTTTGATTTTAGAGTTAATACAAGAGATTAAAACGTCATGATTAATATTGTCAAAACATCCTTTTATATCTCCCTCTATGAACCATCTTGCCCCACGAAATCCATATTTAACAGCTTTAAGTGCCGTATGGCAACTTCTGTTAGGTCTGAATCCATGTGATGTATCCATAAATACCGGTTCATATATTGCTTCCAAAATCATTCTCACCGCTTCTTGTACAAGTTTATCTGTAAACGATGGAATTCCAAGCGGACGCATTTTCCCATTTGGTTTTTTCCGATATATTCTGCGTGATGGTTTAGGCTGATAGCTTTCATCTTGAAGACTTCTGATGATTCTTTCTATCTTTGCTTCACTAAATCCATCCGCTGTATCGTCGTCAATTCCTTTGGTGGATGCGCCATTATTAGAATATAGATTTTGATATGCTACATAGTAAATATCTGGACGAAGAAGATATCTGTATATTCTTGTGAATACTTCGTCCTTGTTGGTTTCAGAATTTTTCTTCATTCTTTCCAAAATTTCCATTGTTGGTTTCATTTGAGGTTTTCCTCCCTAATCAATTTCAATATTTGGTACACAATAACTGCTTCCCTTCGCCATGTGGACGGCTTTCCCGTATCTGTTTTTACAGCCTTCCCTGTCAATTCAGGGTCCTCAGACTACTATGGAAGCTCCGTTACCATATGAGATATTCAGTGTCATCTCTCTTGCTTTTTAAGGCTTGAGATTTATCGCCTAGTGGCATTACACATAGCCCTAATGATGAGCGTTCTCACTTAGGTAATCCCCAGTTTGCGTGAATAATTGGAAGTAGATTGTCGGACGTGTGCTTTCGTTTCGTTACTATTGGTTCTCCAACGTGTCGCATGAATCGGAATAATTGTTTATGCGAACAAAATACATAAACACAACATGCCAAAGGCTTCGGATGCATTGCCTTTGCGTCATCGAAAGACGGACTTGAAACTCACATTCAACATTCCTTAGTTTCAGCCTCATATCTACTTAACCTTGCAGGTCAGTCGTGCCAAAGCATCTTTAGGCAACTCCCCGCTTCTCCGCCATGCTATAGTCCCGTATCAACTTTCGCCTTTCGGTTAGACGGATGGTTAACTGCATTATTCTACAGTGTAGTTCCAACTACTGTTATTCACGCCCTGCTGGGCGCGCTTGCTCCTCGATCTTCATACGGTTGATATCCGTCACTTTACTTTTGACCAGTTTAATCGCTTTCATCTGGTCTACGGACTGTACATGAAGATTGACGATCAGGTTTTTATCTATATCCAAAAACTCTGCCAGCATCTTGTCCGTAAGCTCTGGAGCCATGATCTGTAAATAAGAAACAGCTCCCATTGTATCTCCCATCTTAAAATGTTTGCCGGACTGGAATACAAAACTGGTCGGAGCTACAAAGTCTTTTGTCCCAAGACCATTTTTTACAATCTGGTTATAATCAAACCGGAATGGAATCTGATTGTCCGGGTTGAACGTCTCATAAAGAATCTCCAGACGTTCCGTTCCATTTAGCGGATATGCCTGTACGCCTAAGACCTTAAAGTTATTGAGAATATCCGCTTCAATCCTCTCAAGCTTCGGCTTTGCTTCTTTGATATTATCTGCTTCAATGGAAAATGTGATATACTTGGACTTCACCAGACCATTATTGCCTTTCGCCAACTGATTTTTTAACATCTGCGCATACTCCATACGCACATCATCAAAGGCATCATGCTGTGGCTTGATACAAATAACCTGTTCAAATTCCGTCATGCTGCTCTTATGGTTGATAAAAGACAGTTGGAAATGGATGGTGCTGTCGAAGTAATTGAGAAAATCACACCAGTTTTCAAAAATAGCGTTCTTGTCCTCATTCTGTGCAAGCTGATAATTGATATCATAAAATCGAATGGTCTTAGAATACGTCCGATCCTGCACACGGCAGATACCGTCACGCCCCATTTCACGGTAAGCAATGGTTTTCTGCGCTGAGAGTCTCTTTTCTTCCTGTTTCTTTTTTTGCGTGACCGCCTTCTTTGATCCTGTGGAATACCCCGGTTTCTTTCCCACCTGCGATTTTACCGGACGTCCATGAACGGAAGGCTTCTTCTTTCCTTTCTTCTGCTCCCTTTTCTCCTGTTTCCGGCGGTGACGTTCTTCCTTTTCCATCACCTTTTTACGCTTCCTCTCCTCCTTCTCCTCTAATTTCTGTAATTTCAACTCCGCTTTCATCCTCTGTTTATCCAGCTTCTGGCGGCGCTTCACTCTGGCTTTGTATCTTCTATTTTTTCTTGACACGTTTTTTTCCTCCCTTCACATGTTTCGGTGCTTCCACGATTGTTTCACTCTGCTCATACAGATTTTCCGTTTCATATCGTCGAATCATTGGACGCAGGAACCGCACCCGGATAAAATTCATCAACACCTGTTCCAAATGCATCCCGTCTTTCTCATACATAGCAAACAAAAATGCTGGCAGCATCAAAAGCACCATTCCGGTTGCCGCATTACTGATACCTAACAGATTCCTTGTGAGAAAATAAAACGGGATTCCCACCAATGCACCGATTACCATGCAGATGATCTGCCGCTTGGTCAGATTGAATGCCACTTTATTTTTTACTTTTGTCAAATCTTTTGGCACACTTACATACGCCATTTCTATCCCTTGATAACGGAGCTTTCCTAAGCCGGGACAGCTCCCCCGCTATCTTTCCTTTCTTTCTTTTTTCCCTAATGCGCATTAAAAATGGATTTACTCAAACTTCCTGTTTTCATAAGGCTGAAACACAATAAAACGGTGTAGGCTGCCACACCAAAGAGGGCAGAACTCAGATTGTCCGATACTTGGATCGTTGACACCAGTACCGCATAAATCCCCACACAGACCATCATAAGAAATGCCTGAAATGCCAGCGCAAACAATCCCCGGAAATAATTCAGACCAATCTGCCCCCATTCCCGGTTGGACATGGTTGCAAAAGGGATGGGAGAGATTGAAGTATAAAGGTAAATCTCTATCATACGTCCGTACAGGATTACCGTAATCAATACCGACATAATCTTCATCCCGAAACTCACAATCAATGTTTCCAGTGCGATCACAACCATTTCCCCCACATCCATTGCCTCCAGCGTTGTCTCGATATCCGCAATTACGGAATCAATATCAATGGCAGTATCCCCGGAAATTACCCCGGCGGCGCTGTTGACCACCGATTGTCCCACGTCAAATACTGCCATTGTGATCGTAAATGTATTACTGACCAGATACACGGCGATCCACATCTTTACAAAGTATTTAAAAAACATCCATGTATCAATCTCGTGCATATTGTTACGCTCTGTCAGCATGGAAATCAATTCATAGCATAGTACAAATGTGATAATCATTCCGGCTATGGGAACGATGACCGATTCCGACAATCCTTGTATCATCCCAAATATGCTGCTGTTCCACCCTTGCGGGGTTTGTCCAACCTGTGCTGCGATCTCTCCAGTCTTTTCATTGACATCGGTAAACATCGTTGACAGGTTGGACTGAATCATCCCAGTCAGAAGTTCCCTCATCCATTCCTCGATTGCTTCAAAAATCCCATCGAACATGGACGTTCTCCTTTCCTACTGCGTTTAAAATAAGTTGCCCAACAGCGGAATCAACTGTGTACCGATGAGGATAACCCCACCTCCACTCATAAGCTGCTTGATTCCCTGTGATTTTGCACCCGGATTATCATTGCCGTAACCTTCCATCAAATTGATAACACCCCAAACACCAAGTCCTGCTCCGATTGCAACTACTAAAGTCTGGAGAATTGTAATTGCTGAACTAAAAAACTGCATACTTTTTTACCTTTCCCGAATAAGAATCCGTTGATTTTTCGCACAAAAAAACCGCTGTACTCACAACAACGGTCCGCCCAATCTTCTTATTCAGTTATCCTTTCCTCATTATTTTTTCATTGTGTGCAGTAGGCTTATCTATCCCTCCCATCGGCTCTGCCCGGATAGGCGGCTTCCTAAATCTGCTATGCACTTTCTTTTTCATCTCCTATCTCAATTTCATAATAATCAAATTCTTCACTGGCGTTCATTTTCAGTTCATGCTTCATATAGGCTTCCATATCAAAGCTGTTCTTTTTATCATAGTCCGCCAGTTCCTTATAGCGTTTGTGTTTTGTAATATCGAACTTATCGCTGAAAAATGGACGGACACCACGAAGCTGCAAAATACATTTGCTTCCATCCATAACAGCAAGCTCGTCCCGACTCATCAACTCCTTTCCGGTTTTCTGATAATTCAGACCATACGATCTGCTCTGTCCACGGGTATCCGACGTGTTATAAAGATCAATCGTCTCCTTTCCCAGCGTCTCTGAAATCTCCTTCAATGTGGAACTTTCCTTACCGCCCAGAAATAGCATGGTGTCGCAATTTCCCAAAATTGTCTCAGCCGCATCTTTGTAGATGGTTTTCAACTGGCTCTGAGATTGCAGAATAATGGATGCGGAAATCTCACGGCTTCGTATGGTTGCAATCAGTTTATCAAACTTTGGAATCTGTCCGATATTACTGAACTCATCCAGCAATAACCGTACATGATAGGGAAGTCTCCCTCCGAACTCATCATCCGCTGTATCACACAGCAGATTGAACAACTGGCTATACATGATCGCCACCACAAAGTTGAACGTATCATCCGTATCACTAATAATCACAAACAAGGCGGTCTTTTGCGTTCCCAGTTTATCCAGCTCCATCTCATCCTCCGACATCAAATCCCGAAGCTCCTTGATATCAAAAGGCGCAAGTCTCGCCCCACAGGAAATCAGGATACTTTTTGCTGTTTTCCCGGCAGCCAGTTTGTATTTTTTATACTGCCGTACCGCAAAATGCTCCGGTTCTTCCTGTTCCAGTTCCTCAAACAGTTCATCCACTGCGTTTTTAAATTCCTCATCATCCTCTCTGGCTTCTGACGCATTGATAAATTCCAATAATGTTGCAAAATTCTGTTCCTCTTCTGGCGCTTCATAGTAGATATAACCAATCAGCGCACAATACAAAAGCCTCTCGGCTTATAGTGATAGGTAAGGTTTTGATATTATCTCCACCTTTTCCCCCACTTCACACCGGACATGCGACTTTCACCGCATCCGGCGCTCCATCGATTGTCTTCACGAGACATTTAATCAGTCACCAAATTCAAGTTTTATATTATTGCTGACAGGTTCGCCTGCTCTCGCAGACTATTGATTTTCACGAGCATCTTTTTTGTGATATTGAGTGTTTTTATCAGGTCTTTTATTACTGCTTTGGGCAGTTCTTGTAACAGAATCAGATATTTTTTGTGAATCAGAACCATGTTTTTATATCTTTCAAATCCACCAGATGATCTTGGTACTTTGAGCCATACAGCTACATGTTCCGCATCTGCGAATTCTTCTCCACTGATTGCACATTTTCCCTTTTGAGCAGAAAATAAAGATATTTTACTGTCATGGTATTCTGTGCTATGACCAACGGATATTTTTTCTCTCAGTCCTTTCAGGACATACTGATTAAGGTTAAGTTCTGTATGAATCGGAGCACGACCTTCTTTTGTATAACTACAAACGATTGATCGCTTCGCCATCGGTATTTTATTTTTGATGAATGCAATCGGATAGATCATCTGGTCAATTCCTGAAACATATCGAATCATTTTTGACTGTCCGAATCTTTCCTTTTCTGCTTGGGTGATAGTTCCACCCTCACGTTTTAGCATACTTCCTGTTTCTGTATTTAACCTGTTCGTCAAAACTGTCATTACTCGCCTATGGAATTCTCTGCAATCAATACTGATACAGGTGGCAAGCTGATAGTAATTCTGTATGCCCAACACCATAGAGTTATATAGCTGAATTTCTGATAAACAACTGTTTTTCTCTCTGGGTTTTGCGATGTTTTTTGCTTGCTCCACTAGCTTTGCTCTTTCAATTTCAACCTTTTTGTCACAGATTGCCGACTGCACCACATATTTATGATGCTTCAATCTTACCCTTATTTTGAATCCAAGAAACTCTGACCACCGTTTTCTGGTGTTCACAATCCTTGTTTTCTCAGGGGACACCTCTAATTTCAACCTCTCTTCAATCCACGCTGTAACCGCCTCTTTTGTCCTGACTGCGTCCTCTTTCGTTCTACAGAAAATCCTGAAATCATCTGCATACCGAATGATATGCATTTCTTTCATCTCTGTGTTTTTCATAATCCTATAACCATGGCTTTTATCAAAAACCTTAGTTTTACCGATTATTCTTTCTCGTCCTCTGCTTATAGCAATCGGATTTTCCTCCCATTGACTAGCTATCCACCAATCCAATTCATTTAGAACGATGTTTGCCAGTAGTGGTGAGATAATTCCTCCCTGTGGTGTACCCTTGTCGGGTAATTCCGTTGTATTATCGGGCATTTTAATTGGAGCTGTCAGTATTCGCTTGATAATAAAAATCAGCGTTTTATCATGGATACCCAGCGACCATATCTGTCTGATTAACTTGCTGTGATTTACGTTATCGAAAAATCCTTTAATATCAAACTCAATAACATAATGAAGGTTCATCATTTGAAGCAAGGTGTAGGTTCTGTTAATGGCATGTTCAACGGATCTGTTCGGACGAAATCCATAACTATTATTGTTGAACTTTGCTTCGCAGATTGGTTCCATGATCTGTTTGATACATTGCTGTATCAGCCTATCCCATATGCATGGGATTCCCAGTGGGCGTGTTTTTCCGTTTGGTTTCGGGATGTCTTTTCGTCTTACAGGCTTAGGTCTGTAGCCGTGTTCACTTCCCGTGACAATAAATCTCACTCTTTTTACCACATCATCAGGAGTTCGACTCCCAATGTCTGTGATGTTCTTTTTGTCTGTTCCTGCCGTGTAGCTGCCTTTGTTCGCTTTGATGTTTCGGTATGCAAGTAAAATGTTATCCCTGCTCAGTATCAAATCCATAAGATTCTCAAATACTTCACCGTTCTGACTTTTTTGATATAATTCGTCAAAAGTACCTTGCATTCCGTAGTACTCCGCATGACGCAGGTCATCTACACATAATGTTTTACTTTTCTTTGGCATAAGGCATCACCTCCTCTCGAAAGTGACCCTTTTGGTCTTACTCGTAATCCTTATCATAGGACTGAATAATGCCTGTTTATTTCAACCGACTTGTGACCATTCCTCCGAGTTCCTCTTTTTCGCAGAACTCCTCATAAGTTCGATCACGGCTTTTCAGCACCAGTTCGCCTGCTTATTTTCTTCGTCAGGCTATCCCATAATGGAATCTGATGCCTTTCCACGTTCCGATAATCCTATCTGTACATATATCCTTAGGTCTCTGCTATAGTCCTGTCAGCTTGGATGTGCCTGTAACACAACATGGTCGTTCGTAGGGTCAATTTCTACTGAACCACACTGACTGCGCTTTAACGCACCCATACATTTCTATATGGTCTTCTTTTAGAACCGTACATTCGCAGTTTTCGTCAGTTTACTCGCCAAAGTAAACATTCTAACCATAGATATTTTATAGATCCTAGACCTATAGGTAGTGCACCCCACCTCTGGGGCGTTTTCGAGAATCTTTTTGCAGATTCCTACGACTACTCTCGGTCGTTGTCACGGAGCTTCTCACCCCAGCCATTACAGCTGACGCAAGTCCGTCAAGGATAGACGTTTCAGGGCGTTACCCCATCATTCCACCTATCGGATTACCAGTTCACAGACTGGTTATTAGTTAATAAACCAACACTGTGCGCAGACTTTTTACCGCCTGCGAACGTGTCGCACTCACCCAAAAATCCTCCCCAGACTTCTCTCCTTCCCCCTTCGTGTTGGCAATGATCGTATTGACCAGCTTCAGAATATCTTTTTCACTGCGTATGTAGTGAAACGGGTTATACCGCATGGATTTTTTAAAGTTGATCGTATTCAGAGCTTTGATGGTATAGCCGCCATTTTTTAACATCGTTCCACATTCCACGATGATCGTTCCTTTTGGATCAGTGCAGACATAGCTGACATTTGGTGTCATCTGCATAAGCTGTGGCTTCACATAGAACCTTGTTTTTCCACTCCCTGAGCCGCCGATCACAATCACATTTTTATTTCGGGCATATTTCGGCTGCTTCGGGCGGCTGTTCATAGTCAGCCGTTCCGTCTGTGTCAGTATGATATTCTTTTCAAATACCGGATCAATAAAGGGTTCAATATCTTTTGCTGTTCCCCAGCGGGCAGAACCGTATTCCACCCCTTGCCGATATTTCTTGGCATTTTTCCCTTTGTAATACACAAAGAGCTTCAACGCCACAGCACAGGTAATTCCTGCCGCTATATCATAAATGTGGAAACTCGGAAATGGATTTTGAAATGCCAGATTAAAATTCAAAAACACAACGCCCAGTTTTTCAACTATGCTGTCCCCGATACAATGGCGGTAAAGCCATGCCACCTTTTCTGACAGATAGAAAAAGATAATGTAAGGGATATTCAGAATCACCATCTTTTTTACATCTATCTTCTGTTTCTGTCCGGCAAACCACTCCGATACTTTTTTCCCCCATGCACTGCCTCCGGTCTGTTCAGAGGGAACTTTTTTTCGGGACGCCTGTTTCCCATGCTTAGAATCTGTTTTCACACGTTTTCCCATAGTTACAGCACCTCCCCTCTGTCCTTATCCTTGGATTTCTCCCGTTCTCTGTGCTTCGCCACACGTTCCTTGGCAAGCTGCAGCTTCTTACGGATAGATACCCGCTGTTCTTTCTTCATGGCTACTCCGGCATACTCTTTAAAAGCCACCGTCATAGTATCCACATCCTTCGCCCGGAAAATCACAAGATAACGGGGCGGTGTTACGGACTTATCCTTTTTCAAGCTATAATCCACCCCATATTTCCTTGCCACCTTTTCAAAAGATTTGATGTTCTTTTCCGTAATCTCAATATTGGTGAGCTGGCTGCCTCCTTTTTGCAGCTTTTTGATACTTTGTTTCCCATGAGAAACCACATCCTTCTTCTGATCCGGCGCTCGTGTGTGCTTCTTCCCTTTTTCTGATCTTGCCTGCTCCATGCTGTGCAGAAACTTCCGCATTGCGGTTTTTAAAATCTCAGCGGATATCTTTCCGCCCTTCACACAGAGGGCAACTGTTTTTTCATTCACTTCTTCCTGCATCTTCTCACCTACTTTCTTCTCCATACAAATCATGGTTTACCAGTGCCGTGTAATAACTGCTGATGGTTGCCGGAGCATTGTAAAGCGCCGCCAAAAGATATTGACGGATATTACGGACACGGGTGGTCGTTTCTTTCATACAGGCTAAAATATACCGGATATGTTCATCCGTTAATTTCAAAAGCCTCCCCTTCACAATCTGTGCAGGCTTTTCCTCGCCGGATATACGGATCGTTGCACGAGTGGAACAGACCGTCTCTACAAGAAGTTCCAAAATCTCATACAGGTTATCCTTCTCATGGGGATAATCCAAAAGCAATGCTTCAAAATACAACTGCTCCTCAAAGTATGCTCGGTACTGTGTATAAAGCTCTGCTCCATCCTCTATCGGCTCTGATGGATAGATAGGCTCAGTATTACTCCACTCAGTCTTATTCTTATCAGTATTATTAGCGTGTCGTTTTGACATCTCTTGACCTGTCAAAAGGACATCTCCAGACATGTCGTTTTGACACCTCTGGAAATGTGCATACGACACCTCTGAACGGATACATTTTCGCACAAAGATTTTATCCGGCTTTCCCAATCCCTGACGAACACGAGTAATAAGACCTATCCCATGCTTATCATCCAATTCCGCAAGTAACTGACCTGCCTTTTTATTTCCGCACAAAAACGCTGCCATAATGTTCTCTACTGTGAAATAGATAAATACCCGTCCATTCTCATCAATCCAGCCGTTTTTTATAGATAGCTGCATCCGATCCAGAAACAACCCATATAGCAGCTTTGCATCCGTTGACATTTTCTGAAACATCGGCTCTGTAAACAAAATCTTCGGAACCCGGTAATAACTATACTGTTCTGCCTCCTGCCCGTAATGAAATGGAAATGGACTTTCCCTATCCATGCTGTTCCTTCATTTCCTGTAAGATTTTTGCCATACAAAAACCGATACACGGGGAATGCCGCCCATACGGGCAGCTTTTACAATCCCCGACCTTCCCCGGCTCATGAGGGGCAGTTTCTTCTTCCACAGGCTGAATCAGGTAATAGCATGAGGACAGTTCACAGCCTTTTTTCTTTCCTCTCCAGAAATAGCAATAGGCACAGTCTTTCGGCTTATCCGCAGAATATACCGCATTACTCATCCTGATCTTCCTCCATTTCTTCTAACGCTTTCAGCAGTTCGTCTAACTCCTCTTCTTCTTTTCTTCTCTTCAGTTCTTCCATTCTGCGATCTTCCCTTGCTCCAGTTCTCAGACAGCAATACAATCCCAACGCAGTTCCTGCAGCAATGGCTGCCGCCACATATTTCCACATCCTGACCTCTCCTTTCTCCAATCAAAAAGCGTTCACAGACAGACTTTGCCCGTAAACGCCCAAATCACTTCTCAACTCTTTTATTCTTTCTGTTTATAAACACGCAAGACTGCCACCAGACCTCCGATTCCAAGAAGCAAAAGGGCAAACCATAATCCTACCTGTGTTTCATCCCCTGTTTTCGGTGCATCGGAAGGGGTATTGGTTGGCGGTTCTTCTTCTGGTTTCTCTGGTTCTTTCTCATCTACCATTGTAACTTTTTGGACTTCTTTGGTATCTTTTACTTCAAATTTTACATCTTTCGCAAGGAGATACCCTTCCGGCGCTTTCTCTTCTCTGAGAATATAACTTCCTATTGGCAGCATTTCCATATAGTGAGCCTTTTCCTTTGAAGTCCAGCGTTCCACTTCCTTCCCTTCTTCGTCAAGAATAACTAAAACTGCTCCCGGAAGTTCCTTACCGTCCGCATCTGTTTTGGAAATCTCCACCTTTGTGACATCGTCCTTCATTTCCACTTTCTGGACTTTCCCGGTATCTTCTACTGTGAATGTAATCTCCTCTGCTGTCACGTATCCGTCTGCCGGAAGTGTTTCTGTCATGGTATAAGTCTTTCCGACCACCAATTCACGGATAATATGTGGTTCTTTGCTGGAAGTCCAGCTATCCACCACTTTGCCAGCTTCATCGGTAATCTGTAACTTTGCACCTTCCACTTCCGTTCCGTCTGTAAGGGACGTTTTTGTAAACTCAAATACCGTAGGCTCATTTTCAAAGGTAAACTCGAAATCCACTTTCTCTTTCTCTGCGCTCTCGTAAGTAAAGGTAAATTCCTTTATCTCCTCTATGGACACAAATCCCGGCGCCGGAGCAGTCTCTTTCACATAATAGGAATATCCAAGGGGCAGGTCAGCCGCAAATAACAGTTTTCCTTCCTTATCGGTTGCCTTCTCCTCAATGACCGTATCTGCCTTTAAAATAACCTCGCCATCCTTATTCAGAATATCTTCCTTTGCACACAATGCAAACACAGCTCCCTCCAGTACACGGTCTGTATCTTTCTCCTTTTTGATGACAGATACTTCCGCCCTCTGGCGCAGATTCTGCCAGTCCGTAGAATAGGTTACTTCTGCGGTGTGCTGGTCACGATAAGTCAGGTCAACTTCCCGGATTTTTCCATCCAGTACAAATCCTTCTGCTGTCTCTTTTTCCTTGATGTAGTATTTTCCAAGGGGCAGATCAGAAAGCCTTGCAACGCCTGTTTCGTCTGTGGTAATCGTTCCTACCAATTCATCCTTTTTATAATGATTCTCACTTTCTCCGTCCGCAGCTTTGATATCTTCCAGCGCATAAACTTCAAACGTAACCTCTTTGAGCGCACCTGTCACATATTCAAACAGATGTGCAATCCATCCGCCAATCGTATCCAATACCGATACATCCTCAAGAAATTCACCTTTTTTGTTGATCAAGATCGTACCTGTCGGTACATCATCTTTCATTTCCACTTTTTGAATTTCTGCTGTATCTTCCACAGTAAATGTTACTTCTTCTGCTATAAGATAGCCATACGGAGCAAATTCCTCACGCAATGTATAAGTCTCTCCGACTGTCAGACGCTCTATGAGGTGTTCCTCTCCCTTTACGGAAGTCCATGTATCTACCACCGTTCCATCTTTATCCAGAACCGTCAGCGTAGCGCCGGAAAGTTCCACGCCCGTAGTCACATCGGTCTTTTTCACTGCAACCTTTGTCGGCTTATTTTCAAAATCAGAAGATAACGCAACTACTTTTACATCCTGTCCTTGATACTCTGCTTTCACTTCAAGAACTTCCTTAGAAGATACATACCCTGCCGGAGCAGAAAGTTCCCGGATTTCATAAATTCCAAATGGAAGGTCACAGTTAAAGACTGCTCTGCCGTCCTCTCCGGTCACGGCTTCTGAAAGAAGTGTTCCCGCTTTTACGATCACTTTTTCCCCTGCCAGAATGTCCTCTTTTGCATACAACCCAAAGGTAGCACCTTCTACAACAGCGCCTGTCTCTGCATCTTTTTTCACCACCGAAATTTCCACCTTCTGGCGGTCATTTACAAACGCTGCGGTCTGCTCAATAACCGGGGTGTGCTGATCTTTGTAAGTAAAGGTAATCTTCTGTGGTGTCTCATTTAGCACAAAGCCTTCCGGGGCGGTCACTTCTACCACTTCGTAAGTGCCAAGAGGTAAGTCTGAAAGACTTGCTTCTCCTTTCTCATTGGTGGTAAGGGTATCTACCTTCTCCCCTTTCTGATACTCCAGCATCCGGTTTCCATTCTCATCCTTCTGGAAATCTGCGGTATAGATATCTTCTGCCGCAAACACATCAAAGACTGCGCCCGACAAATTCTCCATCTGGTAAGAAAAATCCTTATCGAATCCAGATAAAACCTCTCCTTTCTTCACAATCTTTAACTGTCCTTTGACCGGATGATTTTCATAGACTACTTCAATAATCACATCCCCAGACACGCTATCCATCTGATATGCTGTATTGGAATCTACCTTCACTTCGTAATAATTCTCATTCAGCGTATATCCGAAAGGCGCATCGACTTCCTCAATCCGGTAATGCCCTATCTTCAGATTCTGCGGAAGAATGAGATAGCCCTGCTCATCCGTAAAATAAGATTTGTGTACCACCGTTGTCGGATAGGTTGTCACCTGTTCCACATACTTCTTCTTGTCCAGATCATACACCTTAAACTCTGTGTCCTTTTTTAACACAGGCTTCTTCGTCTCGTCATCCTGTTTTATGATTTTCAGCTTTGCTTCAAATTCTTTATCAAGAAGTACCCTCCATACCTGCGGAGTGTTTGGTTTATGCTCTGTAATCCGCACAATAAAATCATCCACAGGTTTGTAATTATGCGGTGTCGTTGTCTCCCTTACGATATAAGTTCCATAAGGCAATGGAATACTGCAAGCATACCCTTTTTTATCCGTAAACATCTCCGTAGCGCCATTTTCTCCAATAACAACTGGCTTAGCCGAATCAAAATCATAGGTTCCATCTGCTTTCTTTTTCAGAGAAGATTCCAGATAGGCAGAAAAACCTGCACCTTCCAAAAGCTCTGCATCTGTATTTCCATTGTTGGCAGCCTTAATAATCTGGAATGGCTGTTTCTTTACCTGTTCCAGTGATACGCAGTCTCTTTTTACGATGGCTACCAGATCGCCCTCATAGCTGCACACAAGGTCGTGTTCCGTCTCGTCTGCCAGATATCCCACAGGCGGCGTAATCTCCTTCACGAAATATTTTCCCAAATATAAATCTTCCACAGAAGCCATACCCTTTTCATCCGTAGTCAGGGTTGCTACCTGTTCTCCTGCCGGATAGATCACTCCTGTTGTTCCATCTGGATGGACGATATCTTCACGGGCATATAGTCCGTAAACCGCTTTTTCCAATGTTGCATCTCCCTGCGGCTGATTGGTATTCGTCTCCTTATCTTTTTTCTGGAGAGAGATTTTAGCCTTGACACGTTCATTCACAAACGTATGGGAAAAAGAAACCACTGCTTCCCTGTCATTTGTGTACGCAAAATCAAAGGTAAATACATCCTTCGTATTTCTCACATACCCACTCGGAGCCTGTTCTTCTTTGATGTCATAAGAAAAGCCAATGGGAAGGTCTGCAAGGAAGGTGGCGGTTCCGTCATTTCCGGTTGTCGCTTTTTCAATAAGCGTCCCCTTTTTCACAACCACAATCCCATCTGCATTTACAATATCATCGGCTGCATACAGACCAAAAATACCGCCATCCAAAGGATTCTCTGTATCCTGATCTTTCTTTGTCACAGTGACCTTTGCTTTCTGGCGGTCATTGGTAAAGGTTGTCTCCGAAAAGACCACATCCACGTTCTGCCCCGCATAGGACAAGGTAACTTCTTTTTCTTCTCCGCCATTATAAAAATTTTCCGGAGCCTGCACTTCTCGTATAAGATAAGTTCCTAAATGAAGATTTTTCAAGATCACCGCACCATTGGAATCCGTTGTCAAATGTTCTTTTACCAAAGCTCCCTTTTCATATACTAAGGCTCCATAGGCAGTATAGATATCTGCCCCTGCATACACATCATAGACAGCTCCCGCCTGTCTGCGGTTCTCATACTGGAACACCGTCTTATCAGCGCTTACTTCTGCTCCAACCAGTACCTGCCCTTCTTTATAAACTGTCAGTTCTCCTAACTGTTCTTCATCCGGCACAGTCACTGAAGTTGTCTGGTTCGCCACCAGCTTCACGTTATAGGAAGAAGTATTGAGCCGATACCCTGTCGGGGCAGTAATCTCTTTTAAGTAAACCGTATCCTGTGTTTTTACGATCTCCACCTCAGAAGCGCCGTTCTTGTCCGTTGCTGGCATCTTGGCAATCAACTGTGTACAGTCTTTATCTTTATAAACTCCAAATACTGCACCGGACAATTTTGCATCCTGATTTTTAGAATCTACTTTGATCACCTGCACTTTTGCAAGCTCCAGCCATTTTACAGAAAAGTCCACATACTTTTTATCTTCCACGCCTTCGCCAAACACCAAAGCCAAATCCTGTACGCTTCCTCCCGTAGTGATCTTATACGCAGAATAATCTTTGGTAATGCTTCCTTTCATGGTTGCTGACCATGAACCGGAGACATCCGCCGTCTGTGTCAGGGGCGCTGACAGATAAAACCTTGTCCCGCCGGATACCACAACTTCTGCTCCTGCACTGCTGGTTTTTCCAGTCGATACATTATGGAATTTTACCCCTTTTGGAAGTTTCATAGTGATTGTCTGCTGTGCGTCTGCCCGGAAAGTAATTTCTTCTGTCCTCTGACTATTTCCATCTACATAAGCCGTCACATTTCCATTGGAAAAGGACATCTCCACATCCGGGATATCCGGCTGCCCTACTGCATAATTATAAAGCTCCATTGCCAGACTCTCTCCAGTACTGTTTGTCCCATAAAACGCATCACTGCTTCCATTGGCATAAGACGCAGCCAGATGGGTAATAACAAAACGTTTCCCCGCTGAAAAATCTGTATGATGTTTTGCAAAAAAAGCGGAAGAGCCAGCAGCTTCCGTACCGTAGTAACAGACCTTTGCCAGTTCCCGGTTTCCTTCCAGCTTTGTAATCTGGTAAGTCCCGCTTCCCGGTCCCGGTTTTGACGGCTCGATACAATACGCTGTTGCAGTCACATTCCCAAAGGTTACAGTGAAAGGACTGGTCAGATAAGTCCCAAGACCATAATCCGCATAATAATACCAGTCTCCCTGTGTAACCGTAACCTTCTGAGATGCACGAGCCGCACGCAGCTTCTTTGACTGAGCAGTAAATGTCAGGCTTTCCCCTGCTTCCAGTTCCGTAAAATCCACACCCTGCTCTGCCGCCTGCATCATCACTTCCCCGAAAGATAACCCTGTTTCCTGATCTACCGTCTCCTGTCCCTGTGCCATCTGTAATGCCGCATCCAGTTCTTCCTCCGACTTTATCTGTGTCTGTGGAATTTCTGATTCTTTCGGCTGTTCTTTGACAGGTTCATTCTGTGAAGGCTTCTCCGAGTGCGACTCTCCATCTTCCTCACTCTCCTCTTCATCCTGTCCTCCATAACCAGAATCCTCCGACGCTGTTTCTGTCTGCGTCTTTGTCACAGGTTCTTTTACCGTAATGTTCCGTACCACATGATAAGACGGATGTTCACTTCGGGGTTCTACCATATAGACCGCCCGATAAACATCCGCCTTATTCACGTCAAACTCTTCCCCGGAACTGTTCTTTGCTTCATGCAAGGTAACTTCCACCTTGTCCGTCTGAATCTCAAGCCCAGAGAAATCACTTTTCACATCAAATGCACTTCCTATTACTACCTCATAGTCACTGGCAGTTACGATCTCCTCTGCAGAAAGCATATCCCTGACCGCATCCAGCGCCGGGGACTGCACTTCAAAGGCTGTCGGTTCCGGCTCTGCCGCATAAGTAGTCAAAGGCTGTGCTACTGTTGTCAAGATTGTCATAACAGATAACAGTCCCGACACGATTCTTTTTACTTTTCCTTTCACTCAAAACCACCTCTTTTTTCTTATTTTTTATAAGCACCCATCTATAAAAATTCAAACAATCATAAGCACCACTCCCTTCCGCTGTACTTGTGCAATCGAAAAAACTTTTCAACAACAGCACATGTATATAGCGGTATCTGTTCTAAAATAAGAGAGCAGATACCGCCACATCTTATCTACTGTCATTGATCCGGCAACCCGGATATAACAATAAGATTCTTTTGAGGTTTGAGCGTTTTCCTGTTTTCATCCCAGACACGTTCCTGCTTGGGTGTCCTTGTGTCCCAAGCGTATCAGGTATTTCCTGACCACTGATAAGGCACGCAGAATGCGCACTCAATATCAGGTATCTATCTGGGCAGGCTATGAAGTTTTCAAGGTTCAGTGAAAAGGATTTCTTCCCTTCTCACTAACCCCAATCGGGAGATACTTAAAAACAAGCAGAAAAAAGAACTTTTTTTAAAACTGTGGGATATGTGAAATTGCATGTTGGAAAATTAGAGCATTAGAATATTTTTAGATCTCTATTGACGTTAGAAGTGCCTTGATTTTACATCTTTAAGATAATTAGAAATTCCGCACAAAAAGTAAGAAATATGTTATAATAAGCTGAATTTAAAATAAGGCGGTGACTAAATGGCAAAACAAAAGTATTCTTTTGACAGCAAGATACATATTTATAGAGCTACAAAACGAATGAGCCAGCAGGAACTCGCTGACCTTGTTGGAGTATCTCGGCAAACAATTATACAGCTTGAAAGAAACCGATATAATCCGTCCATGTTGTTAGCATACAGTATTGCGAAAGTATTTGATGTAGCGATTGAAGATTTATTTGACTTTGAGGAGGCAGAAAAATGATTGAGTGGATAACGCTTTTATTAGACAGCAAATTTTTAATGCGAGCAAATGGAATACTTGGCTTTTTGCTTTTGGGCTTGTTTGTATTCTTCTATTTTTCAAAAGAGGGACGAGATGAAAGAGGTCGAGGACTTATCGCTACGGCTTCGTTAATTGCTTTTGTTGCCTTGTTCTTCCTTTTGAATATTGTGGCAAATAATTTAAGTTGGCTTATGGATAACCATGTTAGGTTAATGAATGGTTTACAATTATCGTACACCCTATTTCTATTTATTGCTGATATTGCATTGTTGATTTTAAGGAAAATCAAATAGTTTTGAAAAAAGCTAATTTCACCACTCTTACAACATTTCAGATAAGAGTGGTTGATTTTCCTCTTCTGGTGTAAGAAATACTTTACAATTAGATTGAAAAGCATTACAATAAAAGAGGGAGAGAACTTCCAACAATTTTGAAAGGAGTTGCGATTATGGCAAACAAACATTTAACAGAAAATTTAAAAGGAAATTATTTTTCAAGCGAAAGAAAAGACGTGACGTTATTAAAAGGCATTACTTTAGTTGCGTTACTTCCTATTTGGGCTGGATATGCTTTTGCCCTTTATAATGGAGATAGCAACAATTTGTCAAATTACTCTTTATTGATTTTAGCATTTTCTGCAATGAATTTTAATACTATATGCGGAGTAGAAAAAATAGAAAATAAAGTCTTGAATTTGGTTGCTAAGCTAGACGGTGTTCTATTTTTCGTTTGGGTATTTGTAACTATTATTCAATTACTTCTAAAATAAATAGAAAAGGTTGTATTATGTCTATCTTAAAAAAACAGGATATAAAAAAGCATTGAAAGCAGGAGCAAAAGCTGGCGGTGTATCATTGGCTGATGTTCGGTCAGATATAGAAGCTACGACTGAAGAAACTATGAACAGCACTGATCCCGATATGCAGGAAAATTAAAGATTTAAGAAAAAGAAAAGGTTTGCCCCATACATTGTGATGATCTGCAAGCCTTTTTCTGTTTTAACGGTAATACTTAAAATAAGGGAGTGATATAACACATCTATATCACTTTTGTAACAGCTTCAATGCAAGAGCCTTAAAGTTCCATATTTAATTTTGGGGGGAGAAAAAAGCGGGAGACCTTTTCAGATTTCCCGTTTAATATCGCTGTGAGGATTTAATTGCATTCAGCCTACCAGTTAGACAAAATTGAATTTGAACGAGTAAAGCCAAGGGGCTAATGCCCCTTATGCTTTTCTCTTTTCTTTTGCTGTTTCAGTTCAAACATTCGCAGTTCTTCCGCTTCTTTTTTCTCTCTGCTTCTAACCTTCCGTTCCTGTTTGTTCTGCTCCTGCTGTAATTTCAATGCCTGCTGCGATTTTGTTCCAACGCCTATTTCCTGCATTTGCCTTTTCGCTTCACGCTGCATCCTTTTTGGATTTCTTTTTATTTCTTTTACAACAGTTTCAACAGCAGGACTAAATTTCAAACTGGAATAGCATTTTTGAATATATTCCTGTACTTCATAATCTTTTGGTTCTGCACCAAAAGTTACTTTGGATACAGATAGTTTTCCATCCTCAATACGTTCAAATACGCCTACCCAAAATGGATCTTCAAAATATACCATCAGTTTTCCACTTACTTTGTCCATAAGAATCCCTCCTAAAATAATTGTTGAACAAAGAATGGACAACCCGGAGGGG
>OFMF01000385.1_pt1 | contig 43465 bp, 53 predicted proteins | sample 1541771 | NCBI WGS metagenome assembly OFMF01 (sample SAMN04209235, study PRJEB22552) | human gut metagenome | biome: gut; material: feces | host: Homo sapiens | place: USA: Oklahoma
TAATAAGCCCTTATAGGGCTAGTACAAACCACCGGCTAAGCCGGTGGTTTTGATTTATTGTTTTATTGGAAGATTTGACTTGCGATCATGATAATGATCACAAGAATAAAAAATCCTAAAATGCATTTTGCAACAATCACTTTATTTTGCCACCAAGGCAATTTGATATCTTCATCTTCGAATGTATTGTAGTCATTATCGTATAACAGTTCATTGATCAAAGCTTCTGCCTTAGCTTTCTGATCTTCTCTAACATAAATATCCGTTCCATAAACAGAATACCCCATTGCAATACTCATATATTCTCCTGTTCCAGGTTGTTTGGACATGGTTTCAATTCCGTTTTGTTTTAAATGATCATGAATCATCTCAGCCTGAATCTGGTCAGCTGCGTTAAATATTTTTGTAATCTTACCCTCCATAATTGCCACCTCCCTTATTGAGTAAATGTTCAGTAACTTTGTATATTCATGATGAGAGTATCAAAAGTAAATTTTGTCACGTTCTGATGTACCCAGCGTGTCAATAAGTATGAATTAATTATAACAAAAATTGGACATAATTCATAGAAAGAAACATTACTATTCAAATTCTAAAAAATATTATTGACATTTTTTCTCACATGTATTATTATATAAATATAATAACAGTAATTATTATCGATTTAGGCATAAGGAGGATGAAACAATGAAATACGTATGTGATGTATGTGGATGGGAATATGATGAAGAAAAAGGATATCCAGAAGGAGGAATCGCTCCAGGAACAAAATGGGAAGATGTTCCAGAAGATTTTGAATGTCCATTATGTTTTGTAGGGAAAGATCAATTTTCAAAAGAATAATTTTTATAGATATATTGTAGTAGAAGGGAGAAGAAGTTATGGCTAAATTTTATCGTTCAGAAGACAAAACAGTATTATTAGAAGTATTTGGAGCAGGAAGTTCCATAGAGAATTTGAAAAATTTAAAAGCAAACACAACAGATGCTGCAGTAGAAAAACATTTACCAGTTGTGACACAGGAAGGAAATAAGATCACAGTAGCTGTATCTTCCGTAGAGCATCCAATGCTTCCAGAACATTATATTATGGGAGTATATATTGAAACAAAGAATGGTGGGCAGCTGCATAAATTTGCACCAGGGGATAAACCAGAGGCGGTATTTATGTTAGCCGATGGAGATGAATTCATAGCAGCATATGAGTATTGTAATCTGCATGGATTATGGAAATCTGAAGTATAGAAATTATCAATTTCTAGGGAAATATATAAAGTGATTGTAAAGGAATCAGTAAGGAGAAGAATCATGGGAAGTAATAGATATGTAGGAACACAGACAGAGAAGAATTTATTAGAAGCATTTTCAGGAGAATCACAGGCAAGAAATAAGTACACTTATTTCGCATCCGTTGCAAAGAAAGAAGGATATGAGCAGATGTCTGCATTGTTCCTTAAGACGGCAAATAATGAGAAAGAACATGCCAAAATGTGGTTTAAGGAATTAGCAGGAATTGGAGATACAAAGGAAAATCTTGCTGCAGCAGCTGAAGGTGAAAATTACGAATGGACAGATATGTATGAAGGATTTGCAAAGACTGCAGAAGAAGAAGGTTTTCCAGAACTTGCTGCCAAATTCAGAGCAGTCGGAGAGATTGAGAAGCATCATGAAGAAAGATATCGTGCACTTCTTAAGAATATCGAGACCTCACAAGTATTTGAAAAAAGTGAAGTGAAAGTATGGGAATGTCGCAATTGTGGACATATCGTAGTTGGAACAAAAGCACCGGAAGTATGTCCTGTGTGTGCACATCCACAGAGCTATTTTGAAGTGCATGAAGAGAACTATTAAATTCTGATTTGAATAACGGAAAGTATTGGTGGAATATTATAAAAAGAGATTATGTGTCTGCAACCCACTTGCGTTCGGACTCCCACGTAGCTGTACTAAGCTCCTGAATGGTCTAACGACCATCCACTCGCTAAGTGCAGACGTGTCCGTACGGTTGCCGACACATGATTTCTTTTTATAATATTCAAATAATTTACGTGATTCAAACCACTATACAGCATACAAACACTGTGATTTATAATTGACAAGAATGGTTAGAATGGTTAGAATAAAGTTAGAAAGAACAGACAGAATAATTTCAAGGAGGGTTTTTCATGAAGTTACAAGAATCTGAGAGAACGGAATTCAAATCCATTGTAGTCACAGACATCAAGAAAGAAATCATAGCATTTGCCAATTGTGATGGAGGAAAAATCTATATTGGAATTGAAGATGATGGGACAGTTATCGGGGTAGAAGATTCAGACAGTGTAGCATTGCAAGTAAGCAATATGATTAGAGATGCGATTAAACCAGATTTAACCATGTTCTTGCATTATGAGACAAAAGAGATAGAACAAAAACAAGTTGTGATCATAGATATTCAAAGAGGAACAGAACGCCCATACTATATAGCGAAGAAAGGGTTAAGACCAGAAGGCGTATATGTAAGACAAGGATATTCTTCTGTCCCAGCAACGGATACAGCTATTAGAAAGATGATCAAAGAAACAGATGGTGATCATTTTGAAGATATGAGATCATTAGATCAAGAATTGACTTTTTGCGAAACAAAAAAAGAATTCCAAAAGAGAAACATCACATTAGAACGGCCACAGATGAAAACTTTAGGAATTATAAACCAAGATGGAATTTATACGAATCTTGCTTTATTACTTTCAGACCAATGCGTGCATACGATTAAAACAGCAGTTTTTGAAGGAAAGAATCAAAATATATTTAAAGATAGAAAAGAATTTACAGGATCACTATTTGCACAAATGGAAGCAGTATATGATTACATTGACTTCAGAAATCAAACACATTCAACTTTTGAAAAACTTTATCGAATTGATAATAGAGATTATCCAGAAGTAGCAGTAAGAGAAGCATTGCTAAACTGTCTTGTACACAGAGATTACGGATATAGTTCTAGTATTCTGATCAGTATGTACGAAGATCGGTTAGAATTCACATCCATTGGGGGATTGGTAACAGGAGTTACATTAGAAGATGTGATGATGGGGATTTCTGTATGCAGGAATAAAAAATTAGCGAATGTTTTTTACCGTTTAGAATTGATCGAAGCTTATGGAACAGGAATACAAAAGATCATGAATGCTTATCAAGATCAGTTTATAAAACCAGAGATCAAAGTCAGTAATAATGTATTTAAGATCATATTACCAAACACAAATGCACAGGCAGAATTAAGAGAAGAACTGCAATACCATACACATATACAACCAGAAGACGAAGAAACACAGATCATGCAAATGATCGATCAAGAAAAAAGAATTCAAAGAAAACAAGTTCAGGAAAGATTAGGAATCAGTCAGACAACGAGTGGAAGGATTTTGAAGCAGATGGTTAAAAAAGGATTGATCATGCAGAGAGGCAGAGGAAAGAACACATGCTATGTGAAAAAATAATTACGAGACAATGTACAAGATATGATCGGACGAAAACAGCAAATGCATATGAAAATATATAGTGACCATATAAAATAAATAGAATTTATAATAATACCAGTGATTGAAGCATCTGAAAAAGAGGTAAAATCACTGGTATTTATCATATAAAAACATCACAAATACTTGAACAGAAGGGGTGGTCGTGGTATATTAAAATTTAATAACAAGGAGAGAAAGATGGAAAATTTAAAAAAAGAGATCGAACAATTAAAACAAGAAAAAAATGCTGTTTTACTAGCACATTATTATGTAGACGATGCCGTTCAGGAAATTGCTGATTATGTTGGGGATTCTTATTATCTTGCCAAAGTTGCATTAAAAGAATCCAAAGATGTGATCTGTTTTGCAGGCGTAAACTTTATGGGTGAGAGTGCCAAGATCTTAAACCCAGACCGTACAGTGATCATGCCAGATCAGAAGGCAGACTGCCCAATGGCTCATATGGTCGATGTAGAGAAGATTGAAGAGATGCGTAAGAAATATGATGATCTTGCTGTTGTCTGTTACATTAATTCTACAGCAGAGATCAAAGCACATTCTGATGTCTGTGTAACTTCATCCAATGCTCTGAAAGTTGTAACAGCACTTCCACAGAAGAATATTTTCTTCGTACCAGATGAGAACCTCGGACGTTATATCGGAAGCAAACTTCCAGAGAAGAACTTTATTTACAATGACGGATTCTGTCATGTACATAGAAGTATCACAGCCGAGAACGTAAAGAAAGCCAAAGAAGTACATCCAGAAGCAGAAGTTTTAGTGCATCCAGAATGTACACCAGATGTTGTAGCTTTAGGTGATTATGTAGGAAGTACATCAGGAATCATTGACTATGCGACAGCATCTGACAAGGACGTATTTATCATTTGTACAGAGATGGGTGTTTTATATGAATTAAAACAGAAGAACCCAGGAAAGACATTCTACTCTGTAGGACATCGTCAGTTCTGTCCAAATATGAAGCGTATCAGTTTAGAGAATGTAAGAGACACATTAAGAGACATGAAGAATCAGGTAGAATTACCAGAAGAACTGCGATTAAATGCTAAGAAAGCATTAGATGAGATGTTAAGAATCGCGCAGTAAGACAGGAAAGTTCCAAGGAAGGGCAAAGAGAATTATGAAAACAGCAGATGTGATTATTGTAGGAAGTGGTGCTTCAGGGCTATTTAATGCATTATTTCTTCCGCAGGATTACAAAGTAATCGTTATTACAAAGAAGGAAGTTGAAGAAAGTGATTCATTTTTGGCGCAGGGAGGAATCTCAGCGCTGAAGAATCCGGAAGATTATGATTCATATTTCGAGGACACTATGAAAGCTGGACATTACGAGAATGATAAAGGTGCCGTCGAGAAGATGATCAAAGAATCACCACAGATTATTCAGGATCTGAAAGATTTTGGTGTAAGATTTGACTTGAAGGATGGAGAGATCGAGTTTACAAGAGAAGGTGGACATTCCACATTCCGTATTCTTCATCATGAAGATCTGACAGGAAAAGAGATCACAAGCCATTTATACGAAGAGGCGAAGAAACGTGATAATATTACGATCATGGAAAATTGTACGATGATCGATATCATTGAGAAAGACGGAGAATGTAAAGGAATTGTATATAAAGATGCAGATGGTAATTTAGATACGATCGAAGCTCCGGATACTGTTCTTGCAACAGGAGGACTTGGAGGGTTATTTAAACATTCTACAAACTTCAGACATCTGACAGCAGACAGTCTGGCTATCTGCTTGCGTCATAATGTTGAATTAGAGAATATTAACTATATCCAGATCCATCCAACAACATTTTATTCAAAGAAACCAGGAAGAAGATTCTTAATCTCTGAATCAGTCAGAGGAGAGGGAGCTTACCTGCTGAATAAAGATGGAGAACGTTTTACAGATGAGTTAAAACCAAGAGACGTTGTAACTGGAGAAATCTGCAAACAGATGAAGAAAGACGGAAGTGATCATGTTTATTTATCTGTTACACATTTAGATGGAGAAAGAATCAAACATAGATTCCCAAACATCTACAAACAGTGCTTGGATGAAGGATATGACATGACAAAAGAACCGATTCCAGTAACACCGGCACAGCACTATTTCATGGGTGGAATTAAAGTAAACTTAGACAGCAAGACATCTATGGAACATTTATATGCAGTCGGTGAGACAAGCTGTAATGGGGTTCATGGAAAGAACCGTCTGGCAAGTAATTCATTATTGGAAGCACTTGTATTTGCCAAGGCAGCAGCGAAAGACATCACAGAACATCCATCAAAAGCCGAGACAGTCGAAGTAGATTTAAGTAAGTATCAGAACGAAGAACAGCGTGAGAAAGAGAATGAACAGCTTGTTCTTGACGAAATTAAACGAAAGGACAGAAGTTTTTATGATCAGTGGTGTAACGATGAGAATTAACATCGATGAATATTTGATGAATGCATTAAAAGAAGATATCACTCAGGAAGATGTCAGTACAAACGCAGTGATGCCAGAACCAAAACAGGGAGAAGTAAATTTAATCTGTAAACAGGATGGGGTCATCTGTGGATTAGAAGTATTTGAAAGAGTCTTCAAACTTTTAGATGAAACTGTTGTTTTTGAGACAGAATTAAAAGACGGAGATAAAGTGACTAAAGGACAGCTAATGGGAGTTGTCAAAGGAGATATCCGTGCCCTTTTATCTGGAGAGAGAGTTGCATTAAACTACTTGCAGAGAATGAGTGGAATCGCGACAATGACAAGCGAGTTATCCAAAGAGCTTGAAGGATATAAAACAAAGTTATTAGATACAAGAAAAACAACACCAAACATGCGTCCATTTGAAAAATACGCAGTGACGGTTGGTGGTGGACATAATCACCGCTACAACTTATCCGATGGAGTCATGTTAAAAGATAACCATATCGGTGCTGCAGGTGGAATCAAAGAAGCGGTAGCTATGGCAAAAGACTATGCACCATTTGTCAGAAAGATTGAAGTAGAGACAGAGAATCTTGACATGGTAAAAGAAGCCGTAGAAGCAGGCGCAGACATCATCATGTTAGATAACATGGATGATGAGACAATGAAAGAAGCTGTCAAACTGATCGACGGAAGAGCTGAAACAGAGTGTTCAGGAAATGTTACAAAAGAACGCCTAAAGACGATCCGTGAGATCGGAGTGGATTATGTATCCTGTGGAGCTTTAACACATTCAGCTCCTATTATGGACATTTCTTTGAAGAATTTACATCCGGTAGAGTAAAGAATAAAGATATAAAATCCGATGTTTTTATAAGAATAGTCATAGAATTGTTCTTATAGAAATATCGGATTTTTTCGATTTATATAAGAAAGAATCCGTGGTATACTTATTCTAAATGAAGTGTAAAAAGAAAGGGGTAATACAATGAAGAATATCAATGTTCCAGTTGGAATCTCAAATTTTGAGAAAATTCGGCAGGATGGATACTATTATGTTGATAAGACAGGTCTGATCAAAGATATGTTAAAAAACAAAATACCAGAAGTAACATTAATTACCCGACCACGAAGATTTGGAAAAACTCTGGCAATGAGTATGTTGGCAAGCTTTTTTGATATACGAAGAGATAGTAAAAAATTATTTCAAGGATTGAATATTTCTAAGGAACAACAACTTTGTAACGATTGGATGAATCAATATCCAACATTATTTTTATCCTTTAAGGATGTGGATGGAACGATATTTGAGAATGCACTTGGGCTTCTTCAGTTTACGATTGCAGAACTGTGCAAAAAGCATACATATCTGATAGAAAGTGATGTTGTAGATCAAGATGACAAAGAAACATTTCGAAAATTGAAAAGTATGGGATCAAATTTACCAGAACTTCAAGGATCTATCATAATGCTCATGAATATGATGAAGGCATATTATAATAAACAGGTTATTCTTTTGATTGATGAATATGATGTACCGATTGCAAAAGCAAGCAGCAATGGATATTATAAGGAAATGCTGGAAGTTATGAAAGCTATGCTCAGTACAGCACTGAAAGATAATGAAGCATTGAAATTTGCAGTAGTGACAGGTTGCTTAAAGATTGCGAAAGAGAGTGTATTTACAGGAACAAATAACTTTGTTTCGGATACGATATCTTCCGAGCGATATAATGAATATTATGGATTCACACAGAAAGATGTAGATCAGATTTTACAAGATGCACAGATAGAAGAGAAGGCTTCAGATATCAAAGAATGGTATGATGGATATAGGTTTGGAGAATTTGATGTTTACTGTCCATGGGATGTTATGAATTATTTGTGGGATCTTACGAATAACCAAAATGCAAAACCAGTCAGTTACTGGAAGAATACAAGTGATAATGCGATCATTCGATCATTTATTGACTATTCAGGTGCGGCGATCAAGAAAAAACTTGAGATATTGATCTCAGGTGGAAGCATCAGGCAGCAGATAGAAGAAAATCTTACTTATGATTATCTACATTCATCAGAGGAAAATCTTTGGAGCATTCTTTATTTGACAGGATATTTGACCAATGTCAGTGAACAGGATACAGATGGAACGATAGAATTAAAGATTCCGAATAAAGAGATTAAAGAGATTTTTGAAACAACAGTGAAGAAATGGTTTGAAGATAACGCAAAAACCATAGATCGCAAAGAATTATTTGATGCAGTATGGACTGGAAATGCAGATATCTTGACAAAAGAGATAGGTACATTATTGCGTATGACGATCAGCTATCATGATTACAAAGAAGATTTCTATCATGCATTCCTTGCAGGAATTTTTGCAGGAGCAGGTTATGTTGTGGAGTCGAATAAAGAACATGGTGAAGGACGCAGTGATATTGTGATCTACGATGATTATGAAGGAAAGGTTGCAATATTTGAAGCAAAAAAATCTCAAAATCCAGAAGATATGATATTAGATTGCGAGAAAGCGATCAAACAGATTAATGAGAAAATGTATGCAAATGAATTTGAAGACGCATATGATGAAATTTTATGTTATGGTATTTCTTTTTTTAAGAAAAGATGTCTGGTAAAGAAAAAATAGAAAATAAATAAAACGTATCATAGAGTAAGATGAAATCACTGCTATGGTACGTTTTATTTTTTGCATTAGATTAAATGGTTTCTGGCTGTAGTAGTTTTCCTATTTCTTTTCCTCTCTCTTCTCCTAATTCCTGATTATACTCCGCCTCTCTCATCTTATGAATTTCTTCGTCATAACATACAGTAATCATATCCTCAATCACTCCTTTCTCTTTTAGAAGAATATCTTTTAAGATTCCATGTTCAATACATTCTTCTACAGCTCTTTTTGCTACGACAGCAGATTCATCTGTATAATCAGTTTGTGCGATTGCATTATATAATTCAAGAATGACTTTCTTATCTGAAAAAATCTTATCAAACAATACATCTTTATAGGTATTGTCATAACATAAATGGAAGTAATTTACAATAATAATTTCCAGAAAATAACATTTTTTATTTCGACAGAAATTGCATACAAAATCCTCTATAATAATCTTGCAGGAGGGAAAACTATGGAAATCTTAAGAAAAAAAGAATTCGAAGAAGACCGGTTATTTCAAAATTTTCATGAAATGATCCTTTATCATATGCGCCAGATGCAGCAATGTCTCACGACAGCGGGGAAGATGTTCTGTGATCATAACGATGAGGAAGAAACGTGTGAAAAACGGGGAAGAGATGTAGTTGAAAGTGTGATCTTAAAAGAATGTGTCGGATGCTGTGAGAATCAAAAATGTCAGTTTACATTAGCAGATAAGGACAGGCTTGGGCAGATCATCGAAAAGCAAGGTGGATTAAGCTATGCAGATTTAAAAAGATGTCATCCATGCAAGAATGGACAGGATTTTATCGAGGAAGCAAATCAGATTTATGAACGGGAATTATTTCTGCGTGCAATGAGAAATCAGATGAAACAACTGAGAAAAATTGTCGGGGAGCAGTATATCAGAGCCGGAAATACACTGGGTGATTTCTTTCAGGGAAAAGTATCATTAACGGCAGATAATAAGAAATTATATGAGAAGATCACAAAAGGTTTTGCAAAAAGCCAACTGAGACTAAAAGAAATTTATTTCTACGATAATCCAGAGAAAGGAAAACAGATCTATCTATATCTGAAAAAGAAAAAAGGCAGGGAAATCAGCACAAGACAAGCAGCAGTGTTGTTAAGTTCCATGACAATGGAGAAAATGAAGCCATTGCCAGATCAGAAAAAGATGATCGGAAATTATTATGAGATTTATGGATTTACACCAGAAGAAAAATTCCATGTAATCGCAGGAATCCACACTTCGCCAATGATTGCAGGGGATGAGAATGGAGATAGTTTTTCCATGGGAAAAGTAAGGGAAGGAAGTTTTGTGTCTATGATCTCGGATGGAATGGGAACAGGACAGGAAGCGAAAAAAGAAAGTAGGAAAATAATTGAAGTGATGGAAGAACTTCTAGGAGCAGGAATTAACGAAAGTCAAAGTATTCAGCTTTTAAGGTCCATGATGATCTTACAACCAGAAAAAGAAAAATATGCGACATTAGATTTTTTTCAGTTAGATTTATTTGCAGGAATCGGAACATTCTTTAAAATTGGAGCCTGCCCATGTCTTTTAAAGAGAAAAAACGACGTGGAGATCATTCAAGTAGATACGATACCAGTGAACCTCTTATTACATACCGAGAAAATTCCAATTTACCGCAAAAAGATGGAAAGTGAAGATATTTTAGTCATGTTAAGCGATGGAGCTTTCGACGGATTTTCGCAAAATGGTTTGGAGATGGCAGCACGATATTTGAAAGAAATGGATGTGGTACGTCCACAGGCGATCGCAGATGGATTATATGAGCAAATTACAACAAACAAAGAATTTGAAAAAAGAGATGATATGACGATCATGGTATTGGGAATCTGGGACAGGTATTGAAGGAATCTGCAAAGAATGATAAAGTAAATTACATGAATAAAGTAAAAGAATTTATCAAAGAAAAAAAATTAATACAAAATGGAGATCATATCATTATCGGTGTTTCTGGCGGTGCAGATTCTGTATATCTGTTACTTATTTTAAATGAATTAAGAGAATCAATGAATCTCACGATCACAGCAGTCCACATCAATCACATGATTCGAAGAGAAGCTGTGGATGATCAGAAGTTTGTGCAGGATCTTTGTGGACAACTTTCAATTCCGTGTAAAATATTTGAAATAGATGTAAAACAGATCGCCAAGCGTGAAAAGATGTCATTAGAAGAAGCAGGAAGAAAAGCGAGATATGATGCATTTGCAAAAACAATGAAAAAATATAATGCTGATAAGATTGCGATCGCACATCATCAAAATGATCAGGCAGAAACATTTTTATATCGAGTGGTGAGAGGAACTGGAATTTATGGGGCGGGTGCCATGAGAGAAAAAGATGGAAATCTGATCCGTCCGCTTTTATGTGTAAAAAAAGAAGAAATAGTAAAATATTTAAAAGAGGCTGGGCAGGCCTGGGTAGAAGATGCAAGCAATCAGGACGACGCATTTGCAAGAAATCAGATCCGAAATCAGGTAATTCCAAGGCTTGAGATGATCAATGAGCAGGCGGTGGAGCATATAGGATGGCTGTGCGAAGATATCAAAGAAGTGACGACGTATCTGACAGATCAGATAGAAGAGTCATTTTTAAGATGTGCAAAGCCTATTGGACAAGGATTTGAGATTAATTGTGATCAATTGTTATTGGAAAACCATTGGATCCAGAAACAGGTTCTAAAAAAAGTTTTGGAAGAAACAGCTGGTAAGAAGAAAGATTTAGAAAGAAGACATATTGAAGATCTGTTAACTTTGGTAGAAAATGGAACAGGGAAACGAATTTCTCTTCCGTATAATATGGTTGCCGAGAAAAATTATCAGTATATTAAGGTACAAAAAGGAAATATATCAGATAAACAAGAAATGACAGGAAAAATTTTGTGCGAAGAGGTTACAGATTTGACAAATATCGTGGAAAATGATTGTATCAAAATCATTGATTATGATAGAATAGAAACAGGTGTACAATTACGATGCCGGAAGCCAGGAGATTTTTTTACATTTGGCAAAGATCAGAAGAGAAAATCATTAAGCAGGTATTTTATTGATGAGAAGATTCCAAGACAATTGCGGGAAGAGATACCATTGGTGGCAGATGGCAGTCATATTGTATGGATCGTTGGCAGAAGAATCAGCGAATATTATAAGATCAAAGAATCAACCAAGCGTTATTTAAAGCTTGAGTTCAAAAGAGAAGGAGATGATTCCAATGGAGAATATCAGAGTAATGATTTCAGAGGAAGATGTAAACAAACGAATCGCGGAGATGGGAGCGCAGATCAGTGAAGATTATGCAGGAAAAGAAATCCATCTGATCGCCATTTTAAAAGGAAGTGTTTTTTTTGCGTGTGAACTTGCAAAGAGAATCACGATTCCAGTAACAATTGATTTTATGTCAGTGTCTAGTTATGGAAATTCCAGAGAATCCTCAGGAATCGTTAAGATCGCAAAAGACTTAGATGAGCCAATCTTAGATAAAGAAGTATTAGTTGTAGAAGATATCATTGACTCAGGAAAGACTTTAAATCATTTAAAACCAATGCTTGAGAGCAGAAATCCTGCGTCACTTCATCTGTGTACATTGTTAAGCAAACCAGATCGTCGTGAAGTTGAAGTACCAGTCAGATATATTGGTTTTGAAGTACCAGATGAATTTGTTGTTGGATATGGACTAGATTATGCACAGAAATATCGTAACCTTCCTTACATTGGAGTAGCAGAGGAAGAGTAGAGAGGAGACTAAACGTTGAACCCGAAGAAAAGTAACAGTGGATTTTTAGTAGTCCTGCTGATCTTGGTGATCGGAGCATATTATTTTATCAGCGTGTTCCAGCCAGGTTCAGGTGATTACACCTATCAGCAGTTTATGAAGGATGTAAAGTCTGACAAAGTAACTGCGGTAACTATTAAACAGAATAAAGAAGTACCAACTGGGACGATCACAGCAGAGTTTGGAAAAGATGATTATAAGAGCTGTGAAGTTACAGATGTCAATCAGGCGATCAATGATATTAAGAAAGCTGACAGCTCTCTTGCCAATAAGATCAGTATTAAGGGAATCGATCACAGTGGGGATATGATCTCTAATCTGATCGGGGTAGTACTACCGATCGGAGTTGTCATATTTTTCATGGTTATGATGATGCGCCAGAATGGTGGCGGTGGCGGCAAGATGATGGATTTTGGAAAAAGCCGTGCCAAACTTGCCAATCCAAATGGTAAGAAAGTAACATTTAACGATGTTGCAGGACTGACAGAAGAGAAAGAAGAATTAGAAGAAGTCGTGGAATTCTTAAAGAATCCAGGACGATTTATAAAGATCGGAGCCAGAATTCCAAAGGGCGTCCTTCTTGTAGGACCTCCAGGAACAGGTAAGACATTACTTGCAAAGGCAGTTGCAGGAGAAGCGAATGTACCATTTTTCAGCATTTCAGGATCTGATTTCGTGGAAATGTTCGTCGGTGTTGGTGCAGCTCGTGTACGTGACTTATTTGCAGAAGCTAAGAAACATTCTCCTTGTATCGTATTTATCGATGAGATCGATGCAGTTGCAAGACGAAGAGGCTCTGGACTTGGTGGTGGACATGATGAACGTGAACAGACATTAAACCAGATGTTAGTTGAGATGGACGGTTTTGGAGTGAATGAAGGAATCATCATGATCGCAGCTACAAACCGTGTAGATATCTTAGATCCAGCGATCTTACGACCAGGACGATTTGACCGCAAGGTTGGCGTTGGAAGACCAGATGTCAAAGGGCGAGAAGATATCTTAAAGATTCACTGTCGTCAGAAACCATTAGGAGATGATGTTGATCTTCATGAGATCGCAAGAACAACAGCAGGTTTTGTGGGAGCAGACCTTGAGAATCTGATGAATGAGGCAGCCATTCAGGCAGCAAGAGATGACAGAGCCTATATCATGAAAGAAGATATTGATAAATCATTTATCAAAGTAGGAATCGGAACAGAGAAGAAGAGTCGTGTGGTACCAGAAAGTGAAAGAAGGATTACTGCATATCATGAATCTGGACATGCAATCTTATTCCATCTGTTACCAGATGTAGGTCCGGTTTACACTGTATCTATTATTCCAACAGGAACAGGAGCAGCTGGATATACGATGCCGCTTCCTGAGAACGATAATGTCTTTATGACACGCGGAAAGATGATTCAGGATATCATGGTAAGTCTTGGAGGACGAATTGCCGAAGAATTGATCTTAGATGATATCACAACCGGTGCATCACAGGATATCAAACAGGTAACCCAGTATGCAAGAGCTATGGTAACGAAGTTTGGTATGTCAGATGAACTCGGACTGATCAATTATGACAGTGGTGAAGGAGACGAAGTCTTCTTAGGAAAAGAAATTGGACAGCAGCGTCCATATGGAGAAAACACACAGACTGTGATCGATCAGGAAGTGAAGAAGATTGTAAATAAATGCTACAAAGATGCGAAAGCAATGATTGAAGAACACATAGATGTCCTTCACAAATGTGCCGCATTATTATTAGAGAAAGAACGCATTAACCGCGCAGAATTCGAAGCATTATTTGAGCCTGAAACAGAAGTTGAAACACAGGCATAAAAAAATATAAAAAAAGTTAAAAAAACACTTGCAATTTACCTGACAATGCCGTATAATCTTTAATTGTCAGGTAAACACTTGGTGGGATTCCCGAGTGGCCAAAGGGGGCAGACTGTAAATCTGTTGGCACCGCCTTCGAAGGTTCGAATCCTTCTCCCACCACTAAGCCGCAGTGGCGGAACTGGCAGACGCGCAGGACTTAAAATCCTGTTCGAGTTAAATCGAGTACCGGTTCGATTCCGGTCTGCGGCATGAAAAAGGACTTCAAGTGATTGAAGTCCTTTTTGTTTTGCAGTGATCGTGTTATCGCTTGCAACAGGAATAAGAGAATTGTATAAACAGAAATAATAAAAATAGAGAGCAAGGTACGGAAATGAATTTGATCATTTCGCATCTTGCTCTCTATTTTTATATCTTTATATCTTTATATATTGAAACTATGGATTCAATATATTCTTCACAACATCCTTATCACTTAAATAAACCATATGTGACCCTTTCAGCTGTACATAATAATTCTTTTGATCAGAATCCTTTTTACCGATATAAAGCACAACATTTTTTGTTTTCTTCGTATCCGTATCCTTATAAGTGATATCGATTGTGATTCGAGAATCCTTATCCAGTCCATATTTTACAAGATCTGTCTGACTCGCATAATAATTCTGGCAGTCTCCAAAAGTAAATACACCCAAACCGCCAGAGATTCCATCAAGATTTTTCTTCTTGCTAGTATAAGTCTTTGTCTTACCGTTCTGAGTGACCAAAACTTTTTTAAGATTTCCAGTACTTAACGTAGGGAAAGTATCTGTCTCGATCAGATTATCTAAAGAATAAGATAAACTAGATGTAATATCAGAAGATACGGTATAAATCTTTGATTTATCTCCATAAGTTACATAGTAATTTTCACCGGTTGCATTTCCAATATAATAAGTCATGGATTTTCCAGTTTTGTCTTTGACACTAACTGTATAAGTTGGCTTGTCAAGACCATAGTCGCTTAGAGCATCTGCATTTTTAAGTTCTCTGACAGCCTCAACTTTTTGAAATGTAGAAGCAAGACTTTCGAGAGAGGACTGAGTGATCGGATATTTTTTATTTTTTGTATAATACCATTTGCCATTCTGTTTTATGAAAGAAAGAGTCGTTCCGTTGTTATTATAAGAGATGGAAGTTAAACTCTTTAAATCAGAGACCATTGTCTGATCAGAATCTTCTTTGTAAGATTGCTGTTTCTGGTATAAATTCACTCCCGTATACAGGACAATAAGTCCTGCAAATACGAGAAGTAAAATCTGTAATGTTTTTTTCTGTTTCATGAAAACCTCCTAACGGCGTCTGCGTCTAAACCATACAATGAATCCGCCAATGATCAGACCAACTGGAATTACAAAGACTACAAGGATACTGAATGGTCCAGGATGAGCAATCGTATTATAGCTGACTTCCAGACTCTTTGAAGAGATAGAAACATTATCGGCATTATTTAAACATGCGGTCACAGAGTTTGTAAATAATGTCAGGTTTTCTAAGGATGAGAAAGAACTTGTGATTTGCTCATCGATCAGCATATTACTTCCGTAAACAGTCAGGCGACTTTCTTTTGTAACTTTCTTTCCTTTGCTGTTTTTGACTTTGACAGATTCTGTGGAAGTTGCACCAAGGACATAAGTTCCCTGTGTTTGTTTCTTCTCAGTGACAGCATATCCGTTGCTGGATGTTGTCATAAATACATCGATAGAAATAGAATCTCTAACTGGAGTACTCTGTGTCATACCTTTCGAATTGATCATCATAACAGAGTTTGATGAAATTCCAGAAGCCATATCACCACTTACAGAAAGATTTGGGATTAAGTAATAATAATTTCCTTGATATGAACGTTCTGTATCTGCAATATATCCGCTTTGAACAGTTAAACCGTAGTCTTTTAACAGACCATATAAGTTTTTCATACTCTTATTTGTCTGGGCAAGTAAAGTAACAACTTTTCCACCTTTCTTCAGGTAAGAAGATAATAGTTTTACTTCATCTTTTGTAAAATCGCTTGTAGCCCCATCGATGATCAGCAGATCACAATCATCAGGAATGGATGTTGCAGTCATTAAAAGCAGATCACTTGTGGAAATTCTTGATTTTGTAAGAAGACTTGTGACCTCGGAAGATAAGGATGATTCTCCATGGCCAGAAGTATAATAAGCTTTATATTCTTTGTCACTTGTTACATAATTTAAAGCACTTGTAAGCTGCCCATCACCATCAAATGATGAAGCGGAAGAGGAAGTACTGTAGTAAGAATTTGAGGAAACTAATATATCATCAAACGAAACAGTTGTTGTACGGTTGGTTTTCTTACAAGAGATGACGATATTGTTTTCTTCAGTTCCGTATTTTGTCAATGCAGAAGGATGGAGTATGGGATCAATCCATTTGACATGAAGCTTGCTTGATAAAGAAGCATATTTATTGATGAAAGTTTTGATCCTTTTATCAGTGCTGTCCTTTTCTGCAAGAACATAAAAAGTGACGTCATCATCAACTTTTTTAATGATCTTTTCACTTTTTGATGAGATTTCATAAATATTGGTACTACTGATATCAAACTGTCGCTTATTTTCAGGGATCAGATTGACGATCATATTAAAAATGATAACGATCGCGATCACGATGGATGTCATAGCAAGAGTATAAGATCCACGTTTCGAATCATTGCTTTGAAATAATTTTTTGATTTTATCCACGATAACTTCCTCCTAACTCCAACGTCTTTTTTCAAATGTCTGTACTGTTAAGAACACCAGAAGAATGATCAATGACAGATAAGTCAGAAGTCCTCCGAGATCAAAAATGTAATTCTGAGAAAAATTATAAAAAATATCAGTTAATACAAGGTGTCCTAATAAAGTAGAAAACAGACTTTCAAGCAATGTTTTCTTCACAAAATAAACAACGATACCAGCGATACATCCAATGCCAGTGACAATGCCAGCGATCATCTGATTTTTTGTGATATGGTAGATCAGAAGACCGATCAGAGTAAATATAATGATCCAGATGACCAGATTACTGATCGCACTGGAAGGAAAATACTGCAGCAGATTGTCCAACAGATAAAAGAAAAACAATGCTGCACAAGTAGTGATCGCTGCGATCACAGGACTTTCTGTCAAAGATGATAAAAACATTCCGATTGCAATAAATACACATCCAAGCAGGAAAAAGGCCAGAATGGATGAATAATCAACAAGAAAATGGGCAGTTCCTTGAAGTTTGATGATCAGTGGGAAAATACAGTAGATCACACATGGAATTGCAAATACAGTCACCATTGCAAGATATTTTCCTAATACGATCTCAACAAGTGAAACAGGAGAAGTTAATAATAACTGGTCAGTTTTATTCTTTCGGTCTTCTGCAAAAGATTTCATAGATAAAACAGGCACAGAAATCAATAACATGAAAATAACGCCTGCCAGAGAGTAGGCAAAAAATGGATAACCACTATAAAGGTTATAAACCATAAAATATATACCTCCAATGATCGTTAAGAATGCTGCAAATACGCATCCGATCATAGAGTTAAAATAGGAACGGACTTCCCTTTTATAGATAGCAAGCATTATTTGTCACCTCCATTACATCTCCGGTTAATTCCAGAAAAATATCTTCAAGAGTAGCCTTGTTTACAAACATCTGTGTCACAGGCATTTTTTTCTGTGCAAATTTAAGAGAAAGATCAGCACAGATTTCCTGTGAATCTTTGTTTGTATTGATCTGGATATGGCAGCTATCTTTACTTACATCAAGCCAGTTGACATCATCAATATCAGAAAAATCAGAAAGAACCTGTTTTACGGAAGTTTCATCCGCCAGGATCGTAAGCTCAATGGTTTCTTTTCCGTGTGTTAATTCTTCTAATTCATCAGGGCTTCCCTCAGCGATCAATTTTCCTTTGGAAATGATCAGGATATCGTCACAGATTTCTTGGACTTCAGCAAGAATATGAGAACTTAAGATCACCGTATGGTCCTTAGCAAGTGTACGGATCAGTTCACGGATTTCGATAATCTGCTTTGGATCGAGACCAACGGTCGGTTCATCCAAGATGATAATATCCGGGAAATCAAGAATTGCAGCGGCAAGACCTGTTCTCTGGCGATAACCTTTGGAAAGGTTTTTGATCAATCGGTCTTTCATATCAACAAGTTTGATCAGTTCCATAACTTTTATAACCTGTGCATTGCGGTCAGCTTTCGGAATTTTTTTTAATTCAGCAGCAAAATACAGATATTCAGATACTGTCATATCAAGATATAAAGGTGGGATCTCTGGAAGATATCCGATACATTTTTTTGCTTTCTCAGGTTCTTCCAGAATATTGTGACCATTGATGATAACCTCTCCACTCGACGCACCGATATATCCAGTCATAATATTCATAGTTGTAGATTTACCGGCTCCATTTGGACCCAAAAATCCATAGATTCGCCCTTTTTCAATGGTAAATGACAGATCATCTACGGCGAGATGTGTGCCATATTTTTTGGTAAGATGTTTTACTTCTATCAAAATATTGTCCTCCTTTTTGCGATAACTCTCATCATTATATGAAGAAAAACAAATCAAACTGTGATAAAAGTCTGAACAGTTTGTGTTAAAAATGTGGTAATTTTGTGAAGTGTTTTATGGGGTATATAGTATACAGAATAATATGAAAATGTTTCATAAAAGATGCATAGAATGGCAAGGATAGGCTTGCATAATCACGTATAGTTTCGTATAATATAAAAGTAAATTTACAAGAAAACTTGACAGAAGACAGTTGAAGAATGTATACTTTGAGAATCAAACTAATTAGAGTGTGAAGGAGAATCATTATGTTAGAGAAGATGAAAGAGATCATTGCAGATCAGTTAGGTGTAAGCGAAGATGAAGTTACTTTAGAAGCATCTTTTAAAGAAGATCTGGATGCTGATTCATTAGATTTATTTGAATTAGTTATGGCATTAGAAGAAGAATATGATGTTGAGATTCCATCTGATGACCTTGCAGAATTAAACACAGTTGGTGATGTTATCAACTACTTAAAAGACAAAGGTGTAGAAGACTAAAGAAATTGTAAGATTGGCTTATAACATTCCTGTTATAAGTCAATTTTTTGAAGAAAATATTTTGAACATCAAACTAATTATAGATTATTTTATAGATCAACGAGGTAAAGATAATGGGTAAGATAGTATTTATGTTTCCGGGACAGGGAGCGCAATATGTTGGAATGGGAAAGGATTTTTATGATTCTTTTGCATGCAGCAAGGAGATTTTCGACAAGGCGAATGAAGTTCTGGATATTGATGTAAAGAAACTTTGTTTTGAAGAGAATGAAGATATCAATATTACAGAGTATACACAGGCAGCGATGGTAACTGCAAGTGTTGCAATCTTAAAGAAGATCGAAGAAATGGGATTAAAGCCTGATCTGACAGCGGGATTAAGTCTTGGAGAATACTGTGCACTTGTAGCATCTGATGTGATGAGCTTTGAAGATGCAGTGAAAGTCGTAAGGCAGAGAGGAATTCTTATGCAGGATACTGTTCCAGCAGGAGAGGGTGCGATGTCAGCGGTTCTTGGAATGAAGAAAGAAGCGATCGAAGCAGTTTTACCAGACGTTGAAGGAATCGTTACGATCGCAAACTATAACTGTCCTGGACAGATCGTTATTTCAGGAGGATCAAAAGCAGTTGCAGAAGCTGGAGAAGCGTTGAAAGAAGCAGGAGCTAAGAGAGTTCTGCCACTGAAGGTCAGTGGACCATTTCATTCTCCAATGTTAAAACCAGCTGGAGAGAAATTGCTTGATGTATTAGCAGATGTTGAAGTGGATGATCCAACAGTTCCATACGTATCCAATACAACAGCAGAACTTATCACAAGTAAAGATCAAGTTAAGGAATTGCTTGGAAGACAGGTTTATTCTTCTGTATGCTGGGAACAATCTATTGAGAAGATGATCGCTGATGGTGCAGATACATTTGTAGAGATCGGACCAGGAAGAACATTATGTGGATTTATGCGCAAGATCGATCGTAATGTCAAAGCGATCAATATTGCGAAAGTAGAAGATTTAGAGAAATTAAAGGAGATCATGTAATCATGTTAAGTGGAAAAGTTGCAATCGTAACAGGTGCAAGCCGCGGGATCGGAAGAGAAACGGCACTGACTCTTGCAGGATATGGAGCAACTGTGATCGTAAATTACTGTGGTTCCAAAGATAAAGCGGAGGCAGTTGTAGAAGAGATCATAGCAGCTGGGGGAACAGCAAAAGCATATCAGGGAGATGTATCCGATTTTGATGTGGCGAAAGAGATGATCACTTCTGTAAAGAAAGAATTTGGGTCTATTGATATTCTGGTGAATAACGCCGGAATCACAAAAGATAACCTGATCATGAAGATGAGTGAAGAAGAATTTGATAAAGTCATTGAAGTAAACTTAAAAGGTGCATTTAACTGCATGAAACATGTTTCAAGAATCATGTTAAAACAGAGATCCGGACATATCATTAATATGTCTTCTGTATCTGGAGTTATGGGTAATGCAGGACAGGTCAATTACTGTGCATCAAAAGCAGGAATCATTGGTATGACAAAATCTCTGGCAAGAGAATTAGGTTCCAGAGGAATCACGGTCAATGCGATCGCTCCAGGATTTATTGAGACAGAGATGACGGATGTACTGTCAGAAGATGTGAAAGAGAATTTATTAGGAAGCATTCCATTAAAGAGAATGGGACAGACAAAAGATATTGCAGAGACAGTTGCTTTCTTAGCATCTGACAAGGCAGCATATATTACAGGTCAGACGATCAGTGTTGACGGTGGAATGGGAATGTAAAGGAGATTTTATATGAAGAGCATGAAACGTGTCGTTGTAACTGGTATGGGTGCGATCACACCGATCGGAAACAGCGTGGAAGAATTTTGGAATGGAATCAAAGAGCAGAAGATCGGATTTGCACCGATTACATATTTTGATGCAACAGAATACAAAGCTCATCTGGCTGCAGAAGTCAAAGGTTTCAACGCCAAAGATTATATGTCACCAAAAGCAGCAAGACGTATGGAATTATTTTCACAGTATGCTGTAGCTGCAACAAAAGAAGCGATCGAAGATGCGGGACTTGATCTTGAGAAAGAAGATACAACAAGAATTGGTGTATCTGTTGGATGTGGAGTTGGAAGCCTTCAGATGATCGAAACAACAACAAGAACATTAGATAAAAAGGGTCCGAACAGAGTGAAACCATTAGCAGTTCCAATGATGATCTCTAACATGGCTGCAGGAAATGTTTCTATTGCATTTGGCCTTCGCGGAAAGAGTATCAACGTTGTTACAGCATGTGCGACAGGAACACAGTCTATTGGTGAAGCATATAGATCCATTCAGGTTGGAGAAGCTGATGTAATGGTAGCCGGTGGAACAGAAGCTGCAGTATCAGAAGTTGCAGTTGGTGGATTTGCAGCGTTAACAGCTTTAAGTGGATCTGATGATCCGAAGAGAGCATCTATTCCATTTGACAAAGAGAGAGATGGATTTGTCATTGGAGAAGGATCAGGAATCGTTGTTTTAGAAAGCCTTGAACATGCACAGGCAAGAGGAGCAGATATTTTAGCAGAGGTTGTCGGATATGGTGCAACAAGTGATGCATTCCATATCACATCCCCATGTGAAGATGGAGAAGGTGCAGCAAGAGCTATGGTATTTGCAATGGATGAAGCAGGAATCACACCAGATAAAGTTGATTATATCAATGCACATGGAACAAGTACTCATGCAAATGACTTATTTGAGACAAAAGCAATCAAGAAAGCATTAGGAGAACATGCATATGATGTGAAGATCAGCTCTACAAAATCTATGATCGGTCATGGACTTGGAGCAGCTGGTGCGATTGAATTTATCACATGTGTTAAATCAATTGAAGAAGATTACATTCACCCAACTGTAGGATTAAAGGTTCCAGATGAAGAATGTGATCTTGATTATACATTAGAACCAGTAACAGATCGCAAGGTAAATTACGTTATGAGCAATTCTCTTGGATTTGGAGGACATAACGCAACACTTCTTGTGAAGAAATTTGAGGATTAATTTAGAAGGAGACTGACATGGAAGTTAAAGAAATGAAAGAATTGATCGCTGCAGTATCTTCTGCAAATGTCGATGAATTTGAATATAATAACGAAGAATTTTCAATCAGAATCGCTAAGAAAAAGGCAAAGATCGCAACAGTTGATGCATCTGTTGCAGGAGTACCAGTACAGAGTGCCGCGATCATGCCAGAACAGAATGAAGAACAGCCAGAAGAGCTTCTCTATGGAGATGAGATCAAAGCCCCACTTGTTGGTACATTTTATGTAGCACCATCAGAAGGAGCTGAGCCATTTGTATCTGTCGGTGACAAAGTCAAAAAAGGACAGGTAATCGGAATCGTTGAAGCAATGAAACTGATGAATGAAGTGGAAAGTGAATACGATGGAACAGTTGCAGCTATTTTAGTTGAGAATGGTGAGATGGTTGAATATGGACAGCCATTAATGGTCATCCAGTAAGAAAGGCAGAATATTTATTATGGTAATGGATATTAAAGATATTATGAATACGATCCCTCACAGAAGTCCATTTTTATTAGTGGACCGTATTGAGGAGATGGAAGAAGGAAAACGTATCGTTGGTAAAAAATGTGTGACATATAATGAACCATTTTTTGCAGGACATTTTCCACAGGAACCAGTGATGCCTGGGGTACTGATCATTGAAGCATTGGCACAGACAGGAGCTGTATGTGCACTTTCTGCAGATGAGTACAAAGGAAAGATCGCATTCTTAGGTGGAGTCAACAAAGCAAAATTCAGAGGAAAGGTTGTTCCAGGAGATGTGCTGACATTAGAAGTTGAGATGATCAAAGTCAAAGGACCAGTCGGTGTTGCACAGGGAACAGCAACTGTAGATGGTAAGAAAGTGGCATCTGCAGAGATTACATTTATGATTGGATAAGAGAGGGTTTCTTAAATGTTTAAGAAGATTTTAATTGCAAACAGAGGAGAGATCGCAGTGCGTATCATCCGTGCGTGCCGTGAGATGGATATCATGTCCGTAGCAATCTGTTCTGAAGCAGATAAAGATGCACTCCATGCCCAGCTGGCAGACCAGACGATCTGTATCGGACCAGCACCTGCCAAAGACAGTTATCTTGACATGGAACGTGTACTTGGGGCTGCAATGGCAGTCGGAGCGGATGCAATTCATCCGGGATTCGGATTTTTGTCTGAGAATAGCAAATTTGTAAGAATGTGTGAAAAATGCAATATCACATTTATTGGACCATCCGCAGAGATCATTGACCGCATGGGTAACAAATCCGCAGCAAGAAAGACAATGATGGATGCTGGAGTTCCAGTAGTTCCTGGTACAAAAGATGCCGTCTATGAGGCAGAAGCAGGGCAGAAGATCGCAGATGACATGGGATACCCAGTTATGATCAAAGCTTCCGCAGGAGGTGGTGGAAAGGGAATGCGTGTCTGCTATGACTCTGAAGACTTCGTACATACTTTTGAGACAGCGAAGTTAGAGGCAGAGAATGCATTTGGCGACGGAACGATGTATATTGAAAAATATATCGAAGATCCACGCCATATCGAATTCCAGATTCTTGCTGATAAATACGGAAATACGATTCATCTTGGAGAAAGAGACTGTTCTATTCAGAGAAGACATCAGAAACTGATCGAAGAATCACCATCCCCTGCGATCAGTGACGAACAGCGAAAGAAGATGGGTGAGATCGCAGTCAAAGCAGCAAAAGCAGCAGAATACTACAGTGCAGGAACGATTGAATTCTTACGTGACAAACATGGAGATTTCTATTTTATTGAGATGAACACAAGAATTCAGGTAGAGCATCCAGTGACTGAATGGGTTACAGGAATCGATCTGATCCGTGAACAGATCCGTATCGCCGCAGGAAAACATCTGACTTATACACAGGAAGATGTACATGTTCATGGACATGCGATCGAAGTGAGAATCAATGCGGAAGACACAGAACATGACTTCCGTCCAAGTCCAGGAACTGTAACAAATGTACATTTTCCAGGAGGAAAAGGAGTGAGAATTGATTCTGCATTATTCGCAGGATATCAGATTCCACCATACTATGATTCTATGATCGCAAAACTGATCGTATATGATAAAAATCGTAAGTTGGCACTTCGCAAACTCCGTAATGCATTGGGAGAACTTGTATTAGAAGGCGTGAAGACAAACATTGACTATCAGTATGAGATCATCAATGATGAAGATTTTATCGAAGGCAATGTTGATACAGGATTTATTGAACGTTTTCAGAAGAAACATCAGTCTGAAAATGAAGCTGAATAAAGAAAGTTAAGGTGAGTATCATGTCATTAAAAGATATGTTTAAGAAAAGGACATTATCACCTCAGGAGATCAAACAGGCAGAGCGTGTACGAAAAGCAAAGGACACGCTCCTTGAATTTCAGGCACCAGAAGGATTATTCCAGAAGTGTAACTGTTGCGGAAAGCCTGTATACAATGAGGATTTGATCGAAAATGATTATGTATGTCCAGTCTGTGGCAATTACTTTAGAATCCGTCCAAAGACAAGAATTGCCATGGTATTAGATAAAGATACTTTTGAAGAATGGGATGCAAAGATGGATACAAGCGATCCACTGAACTTCCCAGGATATAAGAATAAATTGGAACGCCAGCGCTCCGTAACGAATCTTGATGAAGCGGTCATCACAGGAAAAGGAAAGATTCTTGGAAAAGATGTTGTGATCGCAGTCATGGGAGCAGATTTCATGATGGGAAGCATGGGAGAAGTTGTTGGTGAGAAGATCACACGAGCAGTTGAACGTGCAACACAGATGAGATTACCAATCATCATTTTTACATGCTCTGGTGGAGCTAGAATGCAGGAAGGAATCGTATCTCTGATGCAGATGGCAAAAACATCCGCAGCATTGAAACGCCATGATGAAGCAGGATTATTATATATCACAGTATTAACAGATCCTACAACTGGAGGTGTTACAGCAAGTTTTGCAATGCTTGGAGATGTTATCTTAGCAGAACCAGGAGCATTGATCGGATTTGCGGGACCGAGAGTTATTGAACAGACGATCGGGCAGAAGTTACCAGAAGGATTTCAGAGAGCAGAATTTTTGTTAGAACATGGATTTGTAGATAAGATCGTAGAGCGCAAAAAATTAAGAAAAGTGCTGGTAACGATCATAAGGAGTTGTGAATATGAGCAGTAATTATACACCATGGGAGAGAGTGCAGATCTCAAGATCCGCAGAACGCCCAACAAGTCTTGATTATATTTCTACGATTTTTGAACGATATATGTCCTTACACGGAGACCGTTATTTTGGAGATGACAAAGCGATCGTTGGTGGATTAGCCTCTATTGGAGGAAGACCAGTGACAGTCATTGGACAGCAAAAAGGACGCTCAACCAAAGAAAATATCAAACGAAATTTTGGAATGCCATCACCAGAAGGATACAGAAAATCCCTAAGACTGATGAAACAGGCAGAGAAATTTCATCGTCCGATCATTCTCTTTGTAGACACACCAGGAGCATTCTGTGGATTAGAGGCAGAAGAAGGCGGAGTCGGAGAGGCAATCGCAAGAAACTTATTCGAGATGTCAAACATCAAAGTACCGATTCTTTCTATCATGATCGGAGAAGGAGGAAGTGGTGGAGCCTTGGCTATGGCTGTTGGAAATGAAGTATGGAGTTTGGAGAACTCTACATATTCTATTCTTTCACCAGAAGGATTTGCGGCGATTCTTTGGAAAGATGGAAACAGAGCTTCTGAGGCGGCTAAGGTTATGAAGATCACGGCAGAGGACTTGAAAGAGTTAGGAGTCATCGAACAGGTGATTGAAGAACCTGAACCGGTTAGTATTGATAATATTTTGGAGATTTCTGAGCAGATGAAAGAGATGATCCTTGGATTTATTGAGAAATATGATAAGATGACACCAGAAGAACTGGTGGAACAGAGATATCAGAGATTTCGAAAATTCTGATTTGTAGTGGTTGCATGTATGAGTCAGAAAGAAGATAAGAAGAAATATTTATAAGAAAAAAAGGGTGACACTCTGCATTTTTGAAAGCGATTTGTAAAAAACGCATTCAAAAAGTGCTCATGTTGTCACCCTTTTCTCTACTTATATTCCTAAGTATATTCTTAACAGTCCAAGTATCAGTAAGTGGACAGGATAAAATAAATAATTGATCAGCTTATTCTGTTTTCCACGTTCTCCGTTATACGTAAGTACCAATCCAAATCCAAGAAGTGCCCATGGTTCTTTATACATGGATAAGAAATTAAATGGAATTGCAATAAGTTCCCTTCCATGGAAAATATAATAAAAATATCCAATTAAAATTGCATGATAATCATAGTCAAGGCTGAGAATGGCAGCAATCAGGCACATGACCGCCAGGATCACAAATGACAAGAGAAACCATAATATCTTAGGAAACTTCTCCATTTTCTTTTTTAACACGTCGATCATCCAAATTGTAACAAGTACAAGTGCTAACGTAAACATAATGTTATTCCAGTTTGGTTCAAAAAATTGCTTTGTTGTAAACAGATCAAAAGGAACTTCTGAAATTACCCCGAATACTAATAAAGTTGCAAGGTATTTAGCTCTGTTTCTTGTTTTAAAAAAACCTTCTACAAGTAAAAATGCAAAGATTGGGAATGCAATTCTACCGATAATGTCAAATATGTCACTAACTGTATTCAATCGGCCACCATTTAAATTTGGATAGATCAATGCCTTATTTGTGTGGTCGATCAGCATTGATAAAAATGCAATGTATTTTAATTGTGCTCCTGATAATACTTTAATTTTATTTTTTATGGCTCTTACCCCCCCCGTTTTTTTATAAATAGATAGCAATTTATGAATGTACATCCACAAGTATTACATTCGTCATCTCGCTGATCATATCATAAAGCGGTTTCGGCAACTCACTATCCGTAATGAAATAATCAATATCTCTCCAACTCGTATACTGAACCAAAGCAGAAGTCAAAGCCTTAGAACTATCAGAGATTACGATATTTAACTTCGCATTTGGAAGAATGGCCTGCTTGGTCTGTGCATCTGTGAATTCAGAAACAGCAGGTCCGTTGTGTTGTTCGAATCCGTTTGTTCCAAGAAATGCAACAGCAACTTTCAAATGACTGATAAAGCTTGTTGTCTGGAATCCTTCGATTGACATATTAGATGGATTCAGCTGTCCTCCAGTGATGATCGTTGTGTTGTCACTGTTTAATAATACATTTGCCGCACTTAAAGAAGAAGTAACAATCGTGCAGCCAGATCGTTTCGCCAAAAGTTGGGCAAGATGTACGATCGTACTTCCAGAATCCAGATAAATAACTCCAGTTGATGGAATGAATTCTAATGCTTTTTCGCATAACTTAATCTTTGTTTCAGCATTTTTGTTAATTCTTGTTTCAACTGGGATATTGCCAAATTCATAAATGGAAGTTGCACCTCCGTGGCTTCTCTGTGCAGCCCCGATTTCAGTAAGATAAGCAAGGTCACGGCGGATGGTTTCTCGGGATACTTGAAAATATTCAGCAAGCTGACCGATCTTTACACTTCCGTTATCATGTAAAAGTTTTAAAATTTCTTTTTGCCGTTCGGCAGCAATGATTTTTCCCATAATAATTTCCTTTCCCGTATCATTTATAATTATATATTATATTATTTATAGCATGTAGTCAAATGAAAATATGATAAAATGTGGCAAAGTGTGGCGAAAATAAAGATTGAAATGTATAAAAGAAAGATTATTACTAAGAAAAATGGTTAAAATAAGCAAGAATAAGAAGTATATAATATACAGAAATAAGTGGATAAATGTGGAGGTAATGTAAAATATGCAATAAAATTACACAAAAACGCAAAATAATAATTGACTTATGTTAAAGAGTAATATATTATAATATCATAAAACAACAAAATAACACAAAACAACAAATTTAATCAGGAGGATGTGCATGGAAGCTAAGAAATTAAGGATCATTATTGACGAGCTGTCAAAATTTTGTGGAATGGTGCAGGAAGAAGAAGTTCAGAAGTTAGCAGATGAGGTGAAAACAGCGAACAAGATATTCCTGGCAGGAGCAGGGCGTTCTGGACTTGCGGCAAGAGGTTTTACAAATAGGTTGTTACATATGGGATTTGATGTACATTTTGTAGGAGAAATCTCATGCCCACCAATTAAAGAAGAAGATCTGATCATTCTTGGTTCAGGATCGGGAACAACCAAGAGTCTGATTGTTATGGGAGAGAAAGCAAAAGGTGTGGGAGCAAGGATCGCAACTGTAACAATGTTCCCAGAGCATACGATCGGACAGATGGCAGACGTGATCGTAACAGTTCCAGGATCAACACTTAAAAAAGCAGAAGGTGAAAAAAATCTGGCAGAATCAGTTCAGCCAATGGGAAATCTTTTCGAGCAGATGAGTTGGCTTGTATATGACAGTACGATCATGGTACTGATGGATGAATTACATCAGACAAGTGAAGAGATGATGGGACGACATACAAACTTAGAGTGAATGTCATAAAGAATATCAGGAGGATGACAAGATGAAAGCGGTACATTTTGGAGCAGGTAAAATCGGAAGAGGATTCATAGCAGATCTTTTACATGATACAGGATATGAGATCACATTTGTGGATGTAAATGAAAAACTAAATGAAGAATTAAATAAATACCACAACTACTATTTATATGTAATTGAAGAAGATTACAAACGAAAAGAAATCGATAAAGTATCAGCATTATCACCAATCACACAGAAAGATGATGTGACACAGGCAATCGTCGATGCTGATCTTGTAACAACAGCAGTTCTTGCAGATAATTTTCCAAAGATCGCAGCCAATGTTGCAGCAGGATTAAAAACAAGGTTGAACGCTGGAAAAGAAAAAGTAAACGTGATTCCATGTGAAAATGCGTTGTTTTGTGGAGACATGTTAAAAGCAGAGGTCGTGAAAACAGGAATTATTACAGAAGAAGAAATTGATCAGATCGCAACAATTCCAAACACAGCAGTTGACCGTATGGTATTTGGAACAGACAGAGATGGAAGAGATGGAATTGAGATTGGTAAAGACTATGAACTTGCAATCGAAGTAGACAAGTTAAAAGATTCATCTAATCTGCCGATCAAAGGAGCAGAATACACAGATAATCTTCAGAAATATCTGGAAAGAAAATTATATACTATTAACTGCGGACATGCATGGTCAGGATATATGGCTCATTTGATGGGATATGATATCATTCAGGATTATTTCGCATCTGAAGAAAATGTAGAGATGACTAGAAATGTTATGTTAGAAGTAGCAGGACTTTTGGAAAAGAAACATGGATTTACACATCAGGAAATGGTAGATTATATTGATTTCGCATTAAATCGATTCCTGACACCAGGAGTTGTTGATACAGTTGCACGTATTTCCAGAGCACCGATCCGTAAGCTTGGACACGAGGATCGTCTGGTTGGACCAGCATATCAATGTGAAGAAAAAGGACTGGACAACAGCGAATTATTAAAAGGAATCGCAGCAGCATTCTTATTTGATGTAAAAGAGGATGAACAGTCTGTAGAACTTCTTGCATATGTCAAAGAAAATGGAATTGAAAAGGCAGTTCCACATTATACAGGAATTGAAGCTGGAAGCAGAATGTATGATGAGATCATCAAATATTATAATGAATTAAAAGGAAAATATAACAGATAATTAAATGGGATTTTTAGGAGGATCATAAGATGAAATTACAGTTAGCATTAGACGAAATGAAAACAGAAGAAGCAGTAAAATTAGTAGAAAAAGTAGAAGATTACATTGACATCATTGAAATTGGAACACCAATTTGCTTAGATGCAGGAAACGATGCTGTTGCCAGATTAAAAAAAGAATTCCCAGACAAAGAAGTCTTAGCAGACTGCAAGATTATGGATGGTGGATATCTTGAAGCAGAAAATGCAATTAAAGCAGGAGCTGATTATGTAACAGTATGTGCAGCAGCAGATATCTTAACAGTCAAAGGTGCATTTAAAGCAACACAGGATTATGGAAAGAAATTAGTTGTAGATATGATCACAATCGCAGATATCCCAGCCAAAGTTGCAGAATTAGAAGAAATCGGAGTTGATGTGATCGCAGTACATACAGGAGCAGATGCCCAGGCAGTTGGGAGAGAACCAATCAATGACCTGAAAGTGATGAAAGAATGCTCAAAGAAAGCAGCAATCGCAGTAGCAGGAGGAATCAGCAGCAAAACAATTGAAAAATATGTTGCATTAAATCCAGAGATCGTTATTGTAGGATCAGCAATTGGAAATGCAGAAGACCCAGTAGCAGAAGCAAAAGCAATTAAAGAAGCTTTAGTATAAGATTAATATTTAGAAAGAGAACCTGAAAGAAGGTGGAAAGCAGATGCAGAGATTAAAGATTTAATGATGGATCCGGCAAAACCGATCGGAATGAAGAATTATTAGGAATTAGATAAAATAGGAGGAACCGATAAGATGGAAGAAGCAAAAAACATTTTTTTGATCCTTGACGAATTACGGGAAAATGCCAAGCAGGTCGATAATGATGGGTTGAAAGCTGTGGAAACTTTAATTACAGAAGCAAATAGAATTTTCATCGGAGGAGCAGGACGCTCTGGATTCTGTGCCAGAGGATTTTCAAACAGACTGATGCATCTTGGATATACTGTATACTTTGTAGGAGAACCTACAACGCCATCCATTCAGGCAGGAGATCTTTTGATCGTAGGATCAGGATCAGGAAATACAGCAAGTCTTGTATCCAATGCAAAGAAAGCAAAAGATCAGGGAGCAAAAGTAGCAACATTGACCATGTTCCCAGAGAACAAGATTGGATCTATGGCAGATGCGATCATCAAGATTCCTGGAGTTACAGAGAAATGTGCGGACCAGAATGAAGGTGGAAGTGTGCAGGCATCAGGATCTTCTTTTGAAGAATTATGCTGGATCACATATGACGCAATGGTTATGGATCTGATGAAGATCACAAACCAGACAGATCAGGATCTGTTCAAACGTCATGCAAATATGGAATAAATAAAAAGAAAAATAGCGGAGATGGGTATGGAAAGAAAGCTTGTCTTCGCTTTTTTGTTTATGGAAAAGGAGGCATATATGCAGACAGTAAAACTATCCAATGGAATTGAGGTGCCAGTATTAGGATTTGGAACATGGCAGTTAAAAGGTGTGAAATGTACAGAAATGGTTGAATATGCATTGAAATCAGGATACAGAGCTATAGATACAGCACAGGTATATTTAAATGAAGAAGCAGTCGGAGAAGGAATCCGAAGATCAGAAATTGATAAATCCGAGATTTTCTTGACAACTAAAGTCCGTAACCGATTTCAAGGATATGACACGACATTAAAAGCAGTAGAAGCATCCCTGCAGCGTTTTGGTTTAAATCAGATTGACCTCTTTCTTGTTCACTGGCCGGGAAAAAGAACGTATCTTCCAACATGGAAAGCATTGGTAAGATTCTATGAGGAAGGATTGATTCGCTCGATCGGGGTCAGCAATTTTTATCCAGAACATTTGGAAACCTGTGCGCAGGAAACAGGAATTATGCCAATGATCAACCAGATAGAAATGCATCCATATTTGATCCAGCATGAAATTGTAGATTATTGTGAGGAAAATCATATTGTTTTGGAATCATGGAGTCCGTTATCAGCAGCAGGACAGTCAAGGAAAGATCCAAAATGCATTGATCCATCCAAAACAGAAGAAGATTGTGAAAATAAAAATCCCATGGAAGATCCACTGATCAAAAAGATTGCGCAAAAACATGGCAAAACACCAGCACAGATTATCTTGAATTGGCACGTGCAAAAAGGATTTGTAGTTGTTCCAAAATCATCCAATCCAAAAAGGGTTCTGCAGAATATGGAGATCTTTGATTTTGAGCTGACAGAGGAAGAGATGAAAGCCATTGATGAATTGACAAAACGACAGATTCGGATCGGCGATGATTCAAGATACTATGAATTTCCATTATTAAAAGATTTGATTGCACAAGGAAAAGAACTGGAAAGAGATTCTTTTGGAAATATTTTATAAAAAAGATCTATGAAACAGAAAGATAATTTGCAAGAGATTGAAGCATGAATAATGAAAGTGATTGTAGAAGAAGTATGATAATCAGATATGAATAAAAACAAAATAAAAATTGCAAAACGAGTTTTTTCCATATATAATAAGGAAAGAACTCGTTTTCATTTATGCAAAAAAATATAAAAAACAAGATTATCTTGTGCCTAAAACGGTAATACTCATACAGAAAACACTACATTTTGTATTTTATCAAAAACATGCAAAAAAAATCGAAAAACCCCTTGCATTAATTTGAAACATCATATATAATAGCAAATGTTGTGACCTTGATAGCGTTGAAGCGTGAGGTTGCTGTAGAGGCAAAAGCCTTTGCAGGTTTTCCGTGGAGCGAATGTCAAGTTGTTAAAACTGGCGACAAGTCACTGTACGAATATACAATCTATTGAACACCGGTGTAGTCCGGAATAGAGACGCAGTGTGTAGATTTCACGATACACACGGAGGAGTGTACAGTCACCACTTGTCGTGCTACAAAAACATTTATAGTACGAAAAGGAGGCGGCTTTTTTTATGGCAGCAAGTCAGGTAATGAGAATTACATTAAAAGCATACGATCATCAGTTAATCGATGCAAGCGCAAAAAGCATTATTGAAACAGTTAAGAAGACAGGATCTAAGGTGAGTGGACCAGTTCCAATGCCAACTAAGAAAGAAATCATCACAATTCTTAGAGCGACTCACAAATATAAAGATTCCAGAGAGCAGTTCGAACAGAGAACTCACAAAAGACTGATTGATATCATCACACCATCACAGAAAACAGTTGATGCATTATCTAAATTAGAAGTACCAGCTGGTGTGTACATTGATATCAAGATGAAAAACAAATAGGTAATCCCTACAGGGTTATGAGTAAATGAGGTATCCCCTTAAGCTTGTAGCGTCTAGGATGATTACAACGTTAAGCGTTATAATCCGCTGTAGATTAAATAGGAGGAACAATCAAAATGAAAAAAGCGATTTTAACAACAAAAGTTGGAATGACTCAGATTTTCAACGAAGATGGAGTTTTAACTCCAGTTACTGTATTACAGGCAGGACCTTGTGTTGTTACTCAGGTAAAGACAGAAGAGAATGACGGATACAGCGCAGTTCAGGTTGGTTTTGTTGACAAGAAAGAAAAAGGAATCAACAAACCACAGAAAGGACACTTCGATAAAGCAGGAGTTGCACCAAAAAGATTCGTAAGAGAATTCAGATTTGAGAATACTGAAGAATACACAGTAGGTCAGGAAATCAAAGCTGACATCTTCGCAGCAGGAGACAAAATCGATGCAACTGCTACATCAAAAGGTAAAGGATATGCTGGTGGTATCAAACGTCACGGTTTGAAATCAGGTCCATCTGCCCATGGTTCTAAATATCATCGTCATGCAGGTTCTAATGGTATGGCTTCTGATCCTAGCAAAGTATTCAAAGGAAAGAAAATGCCAGGACAAATGGGAGCAGAAAGAGTTACTATTCAGAATCTTGAAATCGTAAAAGTTGACGCTGATCAGAACATTATTTTAGTTAAAGGTGCCGTACCAGGACCTAAAAAATCTTTAGTAATGTTAAAAGAATCAGTAAAGGCGTAGGTCTTTAGAAGAAAGGAGGACTATATAAGATGGCAACAGTATCTGTATTAAATATGGAAGGCAAAGAAGTTGAGAAATTAGAATTAAATGACAACATCTTTGGCGTTGAAATAAATGAACATTTAGTACATCTGGCAGTAGTAAGCCAGTTAGCAAATAACCGTCAGGGAACACAGAAAGCAAAAACACGTTCTGAAGTTCGCGGTGGTGGAAGAAAACCTTGGAGACAGAAAGGAACAGGTCATGCAAGACAGGGATCTATCCGAGCTCCACAGTGGAAAGGCGGAGGAGTTGTATTTGCTCCAACACCAAGAGAGTACACAAAGAAATTAAACAAAAAAGAAAGACGTATTGCTTTAAAATCTGCATTAACATCTAGAGTACAGGCAGACAAATTCGTAGTGATCGACGAATTCAAATTCGACGAGATCAAAACTAAGAACGTAAAAGCAATGCTTGACAGCGTTGGTGCTAAGAAAGCATTAGTGGTTATGGGATCTAAAAATGATAACTTAGTATTATCTGCAAGAAACCTTCCAGGAGTTAAAACTGCTTTAACAAGCACAATCAATGTATATGACATTTTAAAATATGACACTGTAGTTGTTTCTAAGGAAGCAGTTGCAAATATCGAGGAGGTATATGCATAATGGCAGATATTAAATATTATGACGTTATCTTAAAGCCAGTTGTAACAGAAAAAAGTATGAACGCAATGGCTGACAAGAAATATACTTTTTTAGTTCATCCATCTGCTACTAAGAATCAGATCAAAGAAGCAGTGGAAAAAATGTTCGAAGGAACAAAAGTAGCAAAAGTCAACACAATGAACAATGATGGAAAAACAAAGAGACGTGGAATGACTTTTGGAAAAACTGCAAAGACAAAGAAAGCTATTGTACAGCTTACTGAAGAAAGTGCAGATATCGAAATCTTCGAAGGACTATAGGCATTAATCACTTAGTTCGACTAAGATAAGGACTTGAAACTATACGCAACAAAAGCGTGATATTAAATCAGATTTGAAAGGAGACTGACATGGGAATTAAATCATATAACCCATATACACCTTCTAGAAGACATATGACTGGACTTGATTTTGATGTTATCACAAAATCTACACCAGAAAAATCTCTGGTAGTTTCTTTAAAGAAGAACGCTGGTCGTAACAATCAGGGTAAAATTACTGTAAGACACCGCGGAGGTGGATCTAGAAGAAAATACAGACTTATTGACTTTAAGAGAAATGATAAAGATGGTATTCCAGCAACAGTTGCTGCAATCGAATACGATCCAAATAGAACAGCTAACATCGCTCTGTTAGTTTATGCAGACGGTGAAAAAAGATATATTATCGCTCCAAACAAATTAGCAGTTGGAACAACTGTTATGAATGGACCAGAAGCTGAAATTAAAGTAGGAAACTGCCTTCCATTGGCAAACATTCCGGTAGGTACAGAAATCCATAACATCGAGATGCATCCTGGAAAAGGTGGACAGTTAGTTCGTTCCGCAGGAAACTCAGCACAGTTAATGGCAAAAGAAGGAAAATATGCAACACTTCGTTTACCATCTGGTGAGATGAGAATGGTGCCTGTAGTATGCCGCGCTACTATTGGTCAGGTTGGAAACATCGAACATGATCTTGTGAACATTGGTAAAGCTGGACGTAAACGTAACATGGGAATCCGTCCTACAGTCCGTGGTTCTGTTATGAACCCTAATGACCATCCACACGGTGGTGGTGAAGGTAAGACTGGAATCGGTAGACCAGGACCATGCACACCATGGGGTAAACCAGCACTTGGATTGAAGACACGTAAGAAAAACAAACAATCTAACAAGATGATCGTAAGAAGAAGAGATGGTAAAACTGTTAAATAGTACAAGGAGGTAACTTATGGCTCGTTCACTTAAAAAAGGACCATTTGCAGATAAGAGTTTACTGAACAAAGTAGACGCTATGAACGAAGCAGGAGACAAGAGTGTTATCAAAACATGGTCTCGTCGTTCTACAATCTTCCCATCATTCGTAGGACACACAATCGCTGTTCATGATGGAAGAAAACATGTACCGGTATACGTTACAGAAGATATGGTTGGACACAAACTTGGAGAGTTTGTAGCAACAAGAACTTTCCGTGGACATAAGAAAACGGAAAAGAAAACCGGAATGAAATAATTAATTTTGGAAGGAGGTTCCATATAAATGGCAAAGAAATATAGCAGATCTCAGTACAAAAAAGAGAGAAATGCAAATAAAGATACTAGACCAAAAGCTACATTAAGAAACGCTAGAGTTTCTACAACAAAAGCAGCTTTTGTATTAGATGCGATCAGAGGAAAAGACGTAGAAACAGCACTTGGAATTTTACTTTACAATCCAAGATATGCTTCAACATTAATTGAAAAATTATTAAAATCTGCAATCGCTAATGCAGAAAACAATAACGGAATGGACCCAGAAAACCTTTACATTGCAGAATGTTATGCAAATAAAGGACCTACAATGAAGAGAATTAAACCTAGAGCACAGGGTAGAGCTTACAGAATCGAACATAGAATGAGCCACATCACATTAGTGCTTGATGAAAGATAGATAGAAGGAGGCAAACATGGGACAGAAAGTTAATCCTCATGGTCTGAGAGTCGGAATTATTAAAGATTGGGATTCTAGATGGTATGCAGAAGACGCTTTTGCAGATAACCTTGTAGAAGACGATAAAATCAGAAAATATGTAAAGAAAAGATTATACAATGCTGGAATTTCTAAGATCGAGATCGAAAGAGCTTCCGACAGAGTAAAATTAATCGTATATACAGCAAAACCTGGAGTAGTAATCGGTAAAGGTGGATCTTCCATCGAAGAACTGAAAAAAGATCTTCAGAAAATGACAGACAAAAAATTACTGATCGATGTTAAAGAAGTAAAAAGACCAGACAAAGATGCTCAGTTAGTTGCAGAGAATATTGCACAGCAGCTTGAAAATCGTATTTCTTTCAGACGTGCAATGAAATCTTGCATGCAGCGTACAATGAGATCTGGAGCTCTTGGAATCAAAACATCCGTTTCTGGACGTTTAGGTGGAGCAGATATGGCACGTACAGAATTCTACAGCGAGGGAACAATTCCTCTACAGACACTTCGTGCTAACATTGATTACGGATTTGCAGAAGCAGATACAACATATGGTAAAGTCGGAGTAAAAACATGGATTTACCATGGTGAAGTACTTCCATCAAAAAAGGAAGGGGGAAATAAATAATGTTAATGCCAAAAAGAGTAAAACGTCGTAAACAGTTCCGTGGAAGCATGCGCGGAAAAGCATTACGCGGTAATAAGATCACTTACGGTGAGTACGGTATTGTAGCTACAGAGCCAGCATGGATCACAGCAAACCAGATCGAAGCAGCCCGTGTTGCTATGACTCGTTACATCAAACGTGGTGGTAAAGTTTGGATCAAAATTTTCCCTGACAAACCAGTAACAGCTCAGCCAGCTGAAACTCGAATGGGTAAAGGTAAAGGTAACTTAGAATATTGGGTAGCAGTTGTAAAACCAGGACGTGTAATGTTCGAAATTTCTGGTGTAAGCGAAGAAATTGCAAAAGAAGCATTACGTCTTGCAGTACACAAATTACCAATCAAGTGTAAGATTGTTTCTCGTGAAGCTTTAGAAGGCGGTGACAACAGTGAAAACTAAAGATTTTGTAAAAGAATTAAATAATAAGTCAGTAGACGAATTAAATAATGAGCTAGTAGCTGCGAAAAAGGAATTATTCAACTTAAGATTCCAGAATGCAACAAACCAACTTGAGAATACAAGCAGAATTAAAGAAGTTAGAAGAAATATTGCACGTATTCAGGGTGCAATTACAGCAAAAGCAAACGCTTAGTAATCATTTCGAAAGGAGGAATTTGTTGTGGAAAGAAATTTAAGAAAAACCCGTGTAGGGAAAGTCGTTAGTGATAAAATGGATAAAACAATCGTAGTTGCAATCGAAGACAACGTAAAACATCCTTTATATAAAAAGATCGTTAAAAGAACTTACAAATTAAAAGCTCATGACGAAAATAACGAATGTAACATTGGAGATAGAGTAAAGGTTATGGAGACAAGACCTCTTTCAAAAGATAAGAGATGGAGACTTGTTGAAATTATCGAAAAAGCAAAATAATTTTGCTTGGTTGGAAAGGAGAATAAAGGCATGATTCAGCAGGAGTCAAGACTTAGAGTAGCCGACAACACAGGAGCAAAAGAAATCCTTTGCATTCGTGTGTTAGGAGGATCTACAAGAAGATATGCTAACATCGGTGATGTTATTGTTGCTACAGTCAAAGATGCAACACCAGGCGGCGTTGTAAAAAAAGGTGACGTAGTCAGAGCAGTTGTTGTTCGTACAAAGAAAGGTGCCCGTCGTAAAGATGGTTCTTATATCAAATTTGACGAAAATGCTGCTGTAATTATTAAAGATGATATGAATCCAAGAGGAACTCGTATCTTCGGACCAGTGGCAAGAGAGCTTAGAGACAAGAAATTCATGAAGATTGTTTCATTAGCACCAGAAGTATTATAAGGAGGAAACACTGTGTCAGCAATTAAAATTAAAAAAGGCGATCTAGTTAAAGTTATCGCTGGTAAAGATAAAGACAAAGAAGGAAAAGTAATTGCTGTTGATCATAAAAAAGGTACTGTAACAGTTGAAGGTGCCAACATGATCACAAAGCATACTAAACCTAGTCCTGCAAACCAGCAGGGTGGTATCGTAAGCCAGGAAGGCCCAATGGATGTTTCCAATGTAATGTTAGTGCACAATGGAAAAACAACAAAAATTGGATATAAAGTAGTTGACGGTAAAAAAGTTCGTGTTGCACGTGCAACAGGCGAAGTCATTGACTAATTAAGAGAGGAGGTTTACGCAAGTGAGTAGATTACATGAACAGTATAGCAATCAGATCAAAGATGCTATGATGAAGAAATTCGAATACAGCAATATTATGCAGGTACCAAAACTCGAGAAGATCGTAATCAACATGGGTGTTGGTGAAGCAAAAGAAAATAAAAAAGTTTTAGAATCTGCAGTAGCTGATCTTGAAAAGATCGCTGGACAGAAAGCAGTCGTAACAAGAGCAAAGAAATCTGTTGCGAACTTCAAATTAAGAGAAGGTATGCCTATCGGATGCAAAGTTACATTACGTGGTGAAAGAATGTATGAATTCGCTGATCGTTTAATTAACTTAGCATTACCTCGAGTACGTGACTTCAGAGGAGTTAACCAGAACTCTTTCGATGGAAGAGGTAACTATGCATTAGGTATTAAAGAACAGTTAATTTTCCCAGAAATCGAATACGATAAAGTAGACAAAGTAAGAGGAATGGACATCATCTTCGTTACAACAGCGAACACTGATGAAGAAGCTCGTGAATTATTAACTTTATTTGGTATGCCGTTTAAGAAATAGTTAGGAGGGTTCCCATGGCTAAGAAGTCAATGGTTGCAAAACAGAAAAGAAAAGCAAAATTCTCAACAAGAGAATATAGCCGTTGCAGAATCTGCGGACGTCCACATGCATATTTAAGAAAATATGGTATCTGCAGAGTTTGCTTCCGTGAATTAGCATATAAAGGACAGATTCCAGGTGTCAAGAAGGCAAGCTGGTAAGATTAAGGAAGGAGGAACACGAAAATGACAATGAGCGATCCTATTGCAGATATGCTTACAAGAATCCGTAATGCAAATACTGCAAAACACGATACAGTAGATGTACCTGCGTCCAAAATGAAGCTGGCTATTGTACAGATCCTGCTGGATGAAGGCTATATTAAAAAATATGATATTCTGGATGAAGGTTCTTTCAAGACCATCCACATCACTCTGAAATACGGTGAAGATAAGAACGACAAGATCATTTCCGGTATCAAGAGAATCTCCAAACCCGGCCTGCGTGTATACGCTGGTAAGGAAGAGCTTCCCCGCGTACTGGGCGGTCTTGGTATCGCAATCATTTCCACCAACCAGGGTGTTATTACCGATAAGAAAGCAAGAGAGCTGCAGGTTGGCGGCGAAGTTCTGGCTTACATCTGGTAAAAAAATGAAGAGTAATTCTAAGATGACAAAATACGTCATCTAAGAATTACTAGGCTTCATAAGACGAAAAGAATTTCTAATACGTCATAATACGCCGCATAAGAAATTCTAAAGTTTCGTCTCCGAGAATGCTTTGCATTCTCCGGGTGGAAAAAACCAAGAGATAACTGGTAATCCTATCAATTATTCTATATTATGGAGGTACGGGCATGTCACGTATAGGAAGAATGCCAATCGCGATTCCTGCAGGCGTAACTGTAGAGGTTGCAGAAAATAATAAAGTGACTGTAAAAGGTCCCAAAGGAACACTGGAAAGAGTGCTTCCTGAAGAGATGACAATTAAACTGGAAGATGGACACGTTGTTGTTACACGTCCCAACGACTTAAAGAAAATGAAATCCCTGCATGGTCTGACCAGAACACTGATCAACAACATGGTTGTTGGTGTTACAACCGGCTACGAGAAGAAGCTGGAAGTAAACGGTGTAGGTTACAAGGCTGCTAAAGCAGGCAAGAAGCTGACATTATCCTTAGGTTATTCCCACCCCGTTGAGATGGAAGATCCCGAAGGTATCGAAACTGTACTGGACGGTCAGAACATCATCATCGTAAAGGGTATCGACAAAGAAAAGGTTGGCCAGTTTGCAGCTGAGATCAGAGACAAGAGAAGACCGGAGCCTTATAAGGGCAAGGGTATCAAGTATGCTGATGAAGTTATCAGACGCAAAGTTGGTAAGACTGGTAAGAAATAACGGATAAGGAGAGTGTAAAAATGGTTAGTAAGAAATCAAGACAGGTCGTTCGTGAGAACAAGCACAGAAGAATGCGTAACCGTTTCAGCGGCACTCCTGAGAGACCGCGTCTGGCCGTATTCAGAAGCAATAATCATATGTATGCTCAAATTATCGACGATACCGTTGGCAAGACTCTGGCAGCTGCTTCCACCCTGGAAAAGGATGTAAAGGCTGAACTGGAGAAGACCAATAACGTTGATGCTGCGGCATATCTGGGAACTGTTATCGCAAAACGCGCTCTGGAAAAGGGTATCACCGAGGTTGTATTTGACCGCGGCGGCTACATCTACCAGGGTAAAGTTGCAGCTTTAGCTGAGGCAGCCAGAGAAGCTGGCCTGACATTCTAGGAAGGAGAACACATCAGATGAGAAGAACAATTATTGATACGACAAATCTGGAGTTAACAGACAAAGTCGTTTCCATCAAACGTGTTACCAAGGTTGTAAAAGGCGGCCGCAACATGCGTTTCACAGCTTTAGTAGTAGTAGGCGATGGCAACGGACATGTAGGTGTAGGTCTGGGCAAATCCATTGAAATTCCGGAAGCAATCCGTAAGGGTAAAGAAGACGCTGCAAAGCATCTGGTATCCGTTGCTCTGGATGAGAACAATTCCGTTACACATGACTTCCTCGGCAAGTATGGTTCTTCTACCGTTCTGCTGAAGAAAGCTCCTGAAGGTACTGGTATCATCGCTGGCGGTCCTGCCCGTGTGGTTTGCGAGCTGGCTGGTATCAAGAATATCCGTACCAAGGCGCTGGGCTCCACCAACAAGCAGAATGTCGTTCTGGCAACCATTCAGGGATTAAGCCAGATCAAGACTCCTGAAGAAGTAGCAGCTAAGCGTGGTAAGTCTGTAGAAGAGATCATGGCTTAATCAAGGAGGAGACAAAAATGGCAGAGAAGAATTTAAAGATCACTTTGGTTAAGTCCCCCATCGGTGCAGTGCCGAAGCACAGAGCAACCGTAGAGGCTATGGGTCTTACCAAAATGCACAAGACTGTTATCATGCCTGATAACGCGTCTACCAGAGGCATGATCCAGAAGGTTGGATATATGCTGAAAGTAGAAGAAGCATAAAAAGAGGAGGTGTCAGGAAATGGAATTATCTAACTTACAGCCCGCAGCTGGTTCCGTACACAGCGATAATTTTAGAAGAGGCCGTGGCCATGCTTCCGGTAACGGTAAGACAGCAGGTAAGGGCCACAAGGGTCAGAAGGCACGTTCCGGTGCTCCGAGACCGGGCTTTGAAGGCGGCCAGATGCCTTTATACAGACGTATTCCTAAGAGAGGCTTCACAAACAGAAACTCTAAGGATATCGTTGCAATCAATCTGAGTGCACTTGAAGTATTTGAGAACGGTGAAACCGTAACTGTTGAGACACTGCTCGAGAAGGGTATCGTAAAGAACCCTGAGGACGGCGTTAAAATTCTTGGAAACGGAGAATTTACCAAAAAGCTCGATGTAAAAGCAAATGCATTCAGTGCATCCGCAAAGGAAAAGATCGAGGCGCTTGGTGGAACTGCAGAGGTGATGTAAATGCTTACTACCCTGAAAAATGCGTTTAAGATCAAGGAGATCCGTAAGAAGCTTCTGTTCACCTTCCTGATGCTGGTAGTCATTCGTATTGGCTGCCAGCTCCCGGTACCGGGTGTAAACAGACACTTCTTCTCCAATTGGTTCGCGGCGCAGACAGGAGATACGTTTAGCTTTTTCAATGCGTTCACCGGCGGTTCTTTCGAGAACATGTCCCTGTTCGCATTGAACATCACCCCTTACATCACATCATCGATCATTATTCAGCTTTTAACGATTGCGATCCCGAAGCTGGAAGAAATGCAGAGAGATGGGGAAGAGGGGCGTAAAAAACTGACCTCCATTACAAGATATGTGACGGTTGGTCTGGCATTGATCGAGTCTGCTGCTATGGCGATCGGTTTCGGACGCCAGGGTCTGATGGATGACTTCAATGCGCTTAACGTAATTACTGTAATTGCCGCGTTGACAGCAGGAAGTGCATTCCTGATGTGGATCGGCGAGCGTATTACGGAAAATGGTGTGGGCAACGGTATTTCTATCGTGCTGACCATCAATATTATTTCCCGTATGCCCAGCGATCTGTCCAGTCTTTATCAGCAGTTTGTAAAAGGCAAGGCAGTTGCTGTAGGAGCGCTTGCTGCAGTTATCATTCTGGCGATCATCGTCGGAATGGTAATTTTGGTTATCATTTTAAATGATGCTGTACGGAAGATTCCGGTACAGTATGCCAAAAAAGTACAGGGCCGCAAGATGGTAGGCGGACAATCCACCTTTATTCCCTTAAAGGTAAACACCGCAGGTGTTATCCCGGTTATCTTCGCGCAGTCGATTCTGCAGATTCCGATCATCATTTCTCAGTTGACCGGATACAAAGGAACAGGTCCGTGGGCTTATATCCTGCGCGGCTTGAATTCCAGCTACTGGTGCAAGCCC
>OFMF01000451.1_pt1 | contig 40060 bp, 28 predicted proteins | sample 1541771 | NCBI WGS metagenome assembly OFMF01 (sample SAMN04209235, study PRJEB22552) | human gut metagenome | biome: gut; material: feces | host: Homo sapiens | place: USA: Oklahoma
ATCATCGCCACGGGGACGGGCGAAGACCAAAGTGCGCAAAAACTCGGGCACTACCTGGGGGTTCGGTCAACCGTTCACTTTCATGAAGTACTTTTAAACTCCCACCAAGTAATTGGCAGTCGCTTGCAAAAACTGAATAATCTATGGGCCAATCAGCCGTTTAGATCCTCTCCGTGGGGCTGGTGCATGTATTGTTCAACCCAAGCCATGCTGGTTTTTTGGAAAATAAAAGCCTGAATTATCATTAATTCGAAATCCAGGCTTTTACAGTATTCGTATAATCGCGAATTAAGCAGAAATCACTCAGCCTTCTTGCGGCCGCGGCGCTTCATGGTGCCGGCAGTGGCGTTTGCGACATCAAAAATCACGGTCTTGTCTTCCGGGTAAGCAGTGCCGTTGACGGAGGCGAAAGAGACCTCGCCTTCTGGAGCTTCGACAAGCGTAAAGTACTTGGAAATTGCTTCAACAAGCACAGCGTCCTTGATACTTACAGACGTAGTCTGCTTGCCCTCACCCTTGCTGAATTTCACGGCATTATCCGCCTTAGCGGTAGTCGGCGTGACGGCAATTTGTCTGGTTTTATCGTTAATAAGGATCTTAACTTGTGCTGGAAAATTCAGCACTTCTGCGGTGGCCTTATTAAAACGTACAACGGAATCGGTAACGGTCATCACCGTTTTGCCAACGGGCTTAACTAGCTGAACTTCTTCGAATCCTTGAAGCAAGGATGCCATAATATACTCCTTCACACTGCATAAGTATTATTGACAATTTTGATTGTAATGAATGATAATTTGAATTACAATTTTATATATCATATTCTCAATTTCAATTCATAATATGGAATAGGGAAATAGTGCTGTCGCAAAATATTGAGTGAGAATACATTGTGATTGCGATTGTGTACAGTTATTCTGCAGTCGTATCAAGGGTTTTGGTCATTGTTCACAAGGATACAAAAGCTCGAGAAGTTCACCGGTAGGTGCTAAATTATAGACCATCTGTGAGAATTTCCCGAAGAGGTAAGGAAGAACATTGACTATCGCTGATTTGCTGCAGATTGTTCGCAAGCATCTCGCGTCTGCGATCATCTCGTTTGTGGTAGTGTTTGCTGCAGTCGCAGCTGTCACGTTCATCATGCCGCCGAAGTACACGGCTACGGCTGAAGTGTTCGCCACGTATGCCGGTCAGTCCGGCGAGACGCAGACCACCAACGATATCAGCTCGGGTGCCAATTATTTGAACACCCAGATCAAGACGTATCCGGAACTGGTAAAGACCGAAGCCGTGCTTCAGCCCGTCATTAAGGATCTCGGCCTGGATATGACCACGACCGATCTTGCCGGCGTGGTGACCGCTACAAACCCCACGAACACGTTCATGGTGGACATCTCGGCGGAAGTCGGCGATCCGCAGCAAGCGGCCGACATCGCCAACAGCGTGGCGAAGAACCTGGCCGATCAGATTTCTTCCGACCTGTACAACAACTCCTCTTCCAGCGGCTCTCCCATCAAGCTCACGGTAGTGCAGAAGGCTCAGACTCCTACCAGCCAGAGCTCCCCGAACACTCCGCTGTATCTGGCCGCGGGCCTGATTCTCGGCCTCATCGTAGGCATTGGCGTTGCCCTGCTGAAGGACATCCTCAACACCAAGGTGGACTCCACCGATGACGTGCGCGAACTGACCCACGCCTCTTCGCTGGGTACCGTGCCACAGGCCACGATTCTTGACGACAGCCGTCCGGTCGTAGTCGCTCAGCCGGCCGGTAGCGAGGCTGAGGAATTCCGCCGCATCCGCACGAACCTTTCGTTCCTTACCACCACTGCCACGCAGGGTCATGGCCGACTGCTGGTCATCACCTCCACTGATCCGTCCGAAGGTAAGACCACGGTTTCCTCCAACGTTGCCGTGGCTCTCGCCGAGGAAGGCAAGAGCGTACTGCTTATCGACGCCGATCTGCGCCACCCGTCCGTGGCCCACAAACTCGGCATCGAAGGCCACGTGGGCCTGTCTCACGTGCTGTCTCGCCAGGCGTCCCCGGCCGATGTCATTCAGAAGTATTGGAAGCCGAACCTGCACATCATGCCTGCCGGCAAGCGCCCGGCTAACGCCAGCATTCTGCTGAACTCCGACCTGATGAAGGAAATGGTCGAGCAGGCCCTCACCCAGTACGATTACGTGATTATCGATACTGCTCCGCTGTCCGTGGCCAACGACGCAACCGTGTTCGGACGTATGGCTGGCGGTCTGGTGCTCGTGACTGGTAAGGGCGTAGTGGAGAAGAAGGAGCTGGAGAACACCGCTACGGCTCTGCAGGCCGCTGAAGTGCCGATTCTCGGCTTCATCTTCAACTTCGCTGATCCGAAGAAGATACACTCGAAGAACTATTACTACTACTATTACGAGGACGGCAACAAGCGCAGCTCTCATAAGGGTGCCAAGAGCAAGGGCGAGAAGAAAGCCCGCAAGTAATAGTTTGGCGTTTGCCGATCGTCTTGCAATATGAACCGTGCGGTACTTCTGTGCCGCACGGTTTACTGTTATAAGACTGAGTTGTTGGATTTATGGTGCTGGCTGTATATCGAATAGTAAAGAATTGTGACATTCTTGAATACCAGCTGGCATGCTCGGCATAGGGCTGGATAAACTGACAGTTTGGAATGACTTCAATGATGCAAAGGAATGAGAAGAGCATGGGAACAGACGAACGCCCTGAACCGAACGCGGAATCTGGTTCCTCTGCGTCGCCGGCTCGCGGTGACATCGTCGATACCTCCTGGGATATACCGCCCATCTCGTTTGACGAGAACGACGGCGGTATTGCGCAGGGTGACAATGGTACGGGGACTGTTGCGGGTGGCGTTCAGTCCGTCTTCCCCAGCTTTGACGAAGTATTGGAATGGCCTACTGCGAGTGCGGCGAATACTGCTGGCGATACCTTTTCCCCTTCCGATGCTGTGGCTACTGCCCCGATGACTTTTGCGGCACCTGATACTGCGGAAAGTGCTCAGTCGCCTCAGCGGGATAATAATGCGACGCTGCCGCTTTTTGCGCCGGTTCCTGAAGCCAAGCCGCAACGTGATAGTGCCATAGACGATCTGAACATCGACTTCAGTGCCATCGAACAGAATCCTGAGCCGGTGGAGGAGCCGGAAGAAGACCGTGTGGCAGAGACTCCTCGCGGTGGCAAGGGCGGCAAGAAGAGGACCAAGGGCATTATCATTTCGGTGATTGTTGCGCTGGTGGTGATTGCAGCGATCATTGGTGGTGTATGGTACTGGCGTTCCAGCGAGCAGCGTCAGGAAAGCCATCAGCTGCATCAGGATGCGTTGACAGCATGTACTGAGGCCGTGGACCAGAATTCCATCGCTCAGAAGACGCTGGCCAAGGCGCTGGCCGACGCCAAGAGTGCTCAAAGCATTACAGCTGATCAAGTGGCTGACGGCGCGACCATAGATACGCTGAAGAAGGCAATTGCTGCGGTAAAGAACGTGGAAGCGGTGGAGTGCAAGACTTCAGCTTCTACGTCGGACCTCAAGGAATATGCCAAGACGGCCACTAGCCAGACCAAGACCGCCAAGAAGAACGCCACTGCGATTACTGCCGCGGCAAAGGCCGTGACGGACAGCAAGAACGCCAAGGATCAGGCTAACGCTCAGCAGGCGTTGCAGAGCAAGATAGCCGAGGCCCAGACTTTGCTGGACAACAGCCTGTATGCCGTCGACGATAATTCAACGCGAGTGACGCTGGAAAGCGACATCGCCAACGCCAATACCGTGCTGTCCCAGCAGGGCACTGACGTAAAGGCCATGCAGGATGCCGTCAACACGTTGACTGCGTCCATGGATGCAGTCAACACGTCCATGGCAAACTACAGTGCAGCTGTTGAAGCTCAGCGAGAAGCAGCGCGGCAGAAAGCTCTGAATGATTATTATGCACGATTAAGGCAGCAGCAGTTGTTGCAGCAGCGACAGCAACCACAGCCAGACGATGAGGGGACAGACGACCCGGCGGCTGATCAGAGGACGGAACTGAAAGATGATCAGGAGAAGAAACCGAATGATAAGCCGAGGCCGTAAGTGATTGTGCTCTAGCCTAAATTGTCAAAGGAACCGCGAATAACAGTAGTGCGCATTTCCACCATTTGCTGTTGCAAACCAGCTCAATATATGCGTGCTTTGTGCCGCTATGCCGTCACGGATTCGCATAATCAGTTGTGGAGGGCACTTCGTATGACACGGTAAAAGTGACCTCTAGGGCGTTGCATAATGCGAGGATTCGGCTGATAAGGCGCAGAAATGCCGATGCCGGTCCCCGATGATTGGGAACCGGCATCATGCGCATGAGTTCGCTCGGCGTTTGGGCCGGGTTTCGCTCAGCCTTCTTGCGGCGCGGAACCTGTTGTGTACGTGTTGATTTGGCTGGCTTAGTAGCTCTTGTGCGCCTGCCAATACGCGTACGCGCCGGAAATCGAGCCATAGCGGCCGTTGCAATAATTCACAAACCACTTGAACTGGGTCTGGTAGTTGGTCTGCCAGTCTGCACCTGCGGAAGCCATCTTGCTGCCCGGCAGCGCCTGCGGCAGGCCATAAGCACCCGAAGACGGGTTCGTGGCGGTGGGGCTCCAGCCGGATTCGTGGCTGATGATGAAGTTGGCGGCGGTGAAGTCGGCCTCGGAGTAGCCGTTGGAAATCAGGTAGTCATGCGCCCAGGACTGAATCTCGCCGGCCGGCGTGGTGGTGCCGAGGCTGGCGGCGCTGGGCGAAGACACGGTGGAGGTGCCCACCAGAATCACCTTATCGACCGGAGCCTTCTTGACCCAGGAGGTGAACACATTGGAGGAAACGACCTGATCGCCGGAGCGGGTTACCAGAGACGTGGTCTCCATCACGCCCTTCTCGCCTTCGGTCTCGACCTTCTCCTGGCCCTTGGGTAGGCTCGAGGTCTCCTTGCGCACTTCATTGAAGGCGATTTCGGTGTCGGTGGTCTCCACCGTGGTGTTGGCGCGGTTGATGGAAATGACTGTGGACTCGCTGACCTTGGAATCCAGGCTCGGAGTCACGCTGTCTTCCGGATCGAGAACGATATCGCCGGTTTCCAGCACATCCTTGACGGTGGTCATGTTGGCTTTTTCGCCGAGGACCACGCGAGACTTGCCATTGACCTTGACGGTCACGTAGGTGGTGCTCTTGAGCGCGCCGCGGGATGCCGAACGGGAAGCCGCACCATCAGTGGCGGAGAATGAGGTTGGGGTGATGGAAGGTGTAGCGGTGCTCGACTGATAGAAGTCGCGAGATATAACGCCTGCAGTGGCAATGAGACCCACTGCGGCCACGGCCGCTGCGATCTTCGCCCACTGGCCCCGAGACAGGGTTTTGACGAATGAGGTCCGCTCAGCGTGCTTCGACATTGCGCTCCTTGGTTGGGTACACACTGCTTTCCATCATAGGACGTTGAGTGGATGAATAAAAAACCGTGGTGGGTGTTCGACCCGCCACGGATGGCATATGTAGTAGTTAGCAGTGCAAGGAAGCGCTATATATGGGCTTTTCGCGCTTCCGTTGCCGCAGTGTGATAAGGCTTACTGCTGCTCCTGCGCTGCCTGCTGTGCTTTGGCGGCGGCCAGATCCAGCGCCTTGGCCTGGGCGATGAGGTCGTCCAGATCGGAGGCCTGCAGCGCGCCGGCCTGCTGGAAGATGACCTCGCCCTGCTTGGCAATCATCAGCGTAGGCACCGCCTGAATGCCGGCAGCCTGAGCCAGATCCTGATTGGCGTCGATGTCCACCTTGACGAAAGCGATGTTCGCATTCTCCGGCTCGTTGGACGCGGCTTCGAAAATCGGGCCGAATGCTCGGCACGGACCGCACCAAGTGGCCCAGAAGTCAACGAACACGATTTCGTTGTCAGTAATGGTCTTCTCAAACTCAGCTGAAGTGATGGCGGTGGCGGCCATTGAAGTTCCTTCCTCAAACACAGTGCTTGATGCTGTGTACCAGTTTCCCAGCACCACCCAACATTTCGGCAAAAGCTTGTGCCCCAAGCTGAATGGATTGCGGGCGCATGGAGGCGATGAGGCGCTTTGCTGAGAATTCACAGACAATTTTTCGGTGAATTGTGCCCATGTTCATCAATGCGCGCGATAATGAGACCATGCCAGTCATGAATGATGAAGTGCCCGATGAGGGCGATTACGATGCCGGGCGTGGCCGCGGCGAATTCGACAACATCACGCCCGAGGACTTCATTCACGGGGGCGGTTCGGGCCACGGCAATCCTCCGGGGTGGCTTGGCCCGGCCGATATCAACCGGGCCCGCCACCAAATGCCCATCGCATACGTGGAGATAGTGCCGGTGCGTACCGATGAAATGGGGCGCATTGCCCAGGTCGGCTCGTTGCTGCGCGTATCCGAGGACGGGTCGATCGAACGCACGCTGATCACCGGCCGTGTGCTGTATCACGAGACGTTGCGCGAGGCGATTGCCCGTAATGTGGCCAAGGATTTGGGAGATATCGCGCTGCCGTTGCTGCCCACCTCACTGCAGCCGTTCACCGTGGCCGAATTCTTCCCCACGCCGGGGCTGGGCGAATACTATGATCCGCGCCAGCATGCGATCGCATTGTGTTACGTGGTGCCCATTGCCGGCGACTGCAAGCCGCAGGACGAGACCCTGGACGTGGAATGGGTGGACCTGAAGAGCGACATGATGGATACTTTCGTGGCGCAGATGGTCAACGGCCACGGGCGCATCGTGCGGCAGGCGTTGGCCTGGGCAGGAATCTGACAGTTGTTTTGCTTCCCGCTGGTGGGACGTGAATGTGAAGGAGTAATTCATGGCAATCGAATTGGCCAATCATATCTACCGCGACGGCGAAGGCGTGCCGGTGGTGCTGATGAACGCCTACCCGGTGGACCACCGCATGTGGGACGTGTGCGCGAAGGCGCTCGCCGACTTCGCCGATCTGAACGACGTGCCGGACTTCCCGATCTGGGCTCCGGACATGGCCGGCTCCGGCGCATCCCCGGTGCCGAGCGACGCCGATTCGGGCCCCCGCATGGCGAACGGCGCGTACAGCGAGGCGTTGGATCGCCTGGCCGGAGCCTACGTGGACCTGATCAAGGCCGCCGGCTATGAGCAGGCGATTTGGGTCGGGCTGTCGATGGGCGGCTACGTGGCGATGGACATCCAGCGCCTGTACCCCGAAACAGTGGCCGGACTGGCCTTGTGCGACACGATGGCCGCGTCCGACGGTGTGGGCGGAGAGAACCGACTGAAGATGGCGGACGCCGCCGAACAGACGAACTCGGTCGAACCGGTGATGCACTTCGCGCAACCGGCCGATGGCGATTCCACCGTCAAAAAGACTCCTGAATTCATCGCGACCATGACCGGCTGGATTAACGAACAGAACCCGGCTGGTCTGGCTTGGCGTCAGCGCATGACCTACGGACGGCCTGAACTGGGGGCGGTGCCGGAAACGATCAGCGCACCGAGCCTGGTGGTATCCGGCGAACTGGACCCCTCCAGCAATCCGAGTGTGATGCGGCCGCTCGCCGAACGAATCACCGGCGCTGAATTCATCGATATTCCGGACTGCGGCCATTTCAGTGCCGTCGAACATCCGGATACCGTGGCGCGAGCACTGCTCTCGCTCGTCAAGCGCGTGCAGAGCGCGCAGAAGAAAGCATAGGAGACTTCGATGACCGCTGACATTCATTTCTCGCCTCTGGCGCTGACCCATGCGCTGCCGTTCCTGCCGCTCGCACAAGGTGACATCGACTATCAGGTGGACCGGCGAAGCGAACCCGGCCTGATCGACGAGCTGCTGGCCGAGCCGACCACCAAAGTCGTGCTTACGCGCGGCGGACTTGTCGCCGTACCGCGCGGCCAAGGCGAGCTCGTGGACTATGAGAACGTGAAAATGCGGCTCGCCACGTTGCCGGGCGCCTATGTGTCCGCCGAACTGGCACGCTACCCCGAAGCGGTCGCCATGTTCCTTGGCTCCTATGTCGGGGCGCGCGGCGAATCCGTGGTCGCCGTGGATATCACGCGCGTGCCGGAAGCCGGCGTTCCCGGTGTTGGCGGTGCCGTCGGCGGCGTGCTCGGCACCCAGGATTCCGGCACTGTGGACGGCGCGCTGGGCAAGAACGGCATCAGCGGAGGTGCTGCCGCCGGAATACGGCAGTCGGGAAACACCAAGGGCAATGGCGGCGTAGCCGCAGCCAAAATCGCCGGGCCGCTCGGTGTACCGGATTCGGCCGGGCAAGGTGCGGACGATGCCTTCGATGATTCGGTCGGCGCGTCCGTACAGCCCTTGGCCCCGAAACCCACGCTGCTGCAACAGGCCGTGACCCGGTTCGACTGGGTGGACCTGCGCGGCTTCGCCCCTCACGCCAACGCGCGCGAGGCCGGGCAAGCCACCAGTGCCATCACCTTAAGCATCTGGCACAGCCGCCAGCGGTTCTGCCCCACCTGTGGCGCGGCGGTCCGACCGGCGCTCGCCGGATGGGCGCAGCGATGCACCAACGAGGCGGACGGCAACCGTGTGCTGTTCCCACGCGTGGAGCCGGCGGTCATCACCGCCATCGTGGACGGGCACGACCGTCTGCTGCTGCAACACAACGCGGCATGGAAGGATTCGAGGCTGTATTCGGTGTCCGCCGGATTTGTGGAGGCGGGGGAGAACCTTGAACACGCCTGCCGCCGCGAGGCCATGGAAGAGACCGGTATCAAGCTCGGCGAGGTACGGTACCTGGGCTCGCAGCCGTGGCCGTTCCCGGCTTCGCTGATGATGGCGTTCAAGGCACATGCAATCACCACCGACGTGCATGTGGATGGCGAGGAGACCATGACCGCGCGATGGGTCACACGCGACGAATACACGGCCGAGCTCATCGCCGGCCGTATGGCGGCGCCGGGCCGCGCCACCATCGCCCGCTACATGATTGAGGAATGGCTCGGTCGCGAGCTGTGACGGACCGCGAAGATAGGTTAGGCTTATGACTATGAGTGATGACAACGAAAACGAACAGCCGCTGAACCTCGACATTCCCGACCACCTCGAATACTCCGAGGAGCATGCTTGGGTGGACCGTTCGGTCGACCCCGCAATCATCGGCATAACCGAATACGCCGCCGACCAGCTTGGCGAACTTGTGTTCGTGGATCTGCCTGAGCCTGGCGCCCGTGTGGAGGCCGGCGACGAGATCGTGGAGCTTGAATCCTCCAAGGCCGTCCAGCCGTTGATCAGCCCCGTGGCGGGTACGGTCAAGTATGTGAACCGTGACGTGGCGGACGACCCGTCCGTGGTCAACGGCGATCCGTACGGCGAAGGCTGGCTGCTGAAGGTCGAGCTTGACGACGATGAGCCGGAGCTGCTGAGCGCCGACGAATACGCGAAGGTCGTGCGGTAGTTCCACCCATGGCTCCCCTCCCTGAGGGGAGCCAGTATGTGGCATCAAACCTATATGCACCGTGCCTCTTATGGAGGGGGAGCCAAGAAAATGAGGCGTATGGCCTATATTGGTGTCTATGAGAAGCCCACGCGAGGATTTTGAGGCGGCAGGCAAGCGACTGCCTTGGGATGCTGCTGCTCGCAATGCAGCGCTGTCCGCCACCGCGCCAGTCTCTGACGTCAAGGCATCCGCCAATGGCGCCGACAATGCCAGCAATGCTGAACATTCCGATGACATGCCCACCGTGCCGATTCCCGCACGCAAGGCTGCCACGACGTTCGACACCCCCTCCAAGCGTGAGCGCATCGAGGTCAAGCCGCCGATCACCCGATTCATACGTCGTGCCGTCACCCGCGTGTTCGGTGTATGGTCACGCATCTCCACTCAGGTGGTGCGCCAATGGGACTGGTATCCGCGAGTGGAACCCTATGTGGGTTATGGTACCGGCGATTACTCGCGTCTGATCTGCCGCACGGTATACGCCCCCAAGCACGCGCAATCCGGCGAACTGATCCGCGGCATCCGCGGCATGCTTGCCATACCCGCGCCGCGCACCCACGTGCAGGCCAGCATTGATGACATGCCGCTCAACACCGTGCAGATCGGCGTCTCCGAGGTCTATGACAAGGTGGACCGCACGCGCGATCTCGGCAGCGAATACGCCATCTCCGATTCCGCCGGATATCTCGACCTCGTGGCCGAGCATCGTCTGGTGCCCGGCATCCATCGCGTCTCCTACAGCGTGGCCAACCGCAAACCCGTGAGCGCCAACCTGTACACCATCCCCGCCAGTGCCAAAGTCGGCATCATCTCCGATGTGGACGACACCATCATGATCACGCAGGCCCCGGTGCCATGGAAGGCCGCGTACAACCTGCTGTTCCTCAACCCCAAGAAGAAAGCCTCCGTGCCGGGCATGAGCGTGCTGTTCACCCGCATCGCCGACTTGTTCCCCGGCGCACCGTTCTTCTATCTTTCGACATCGCCCTGGAATGTGGAGAGTTCGATTCGCAACTTCATCACTGACCATGGTTTTCCCGAAGGCCCGCTGCTGCTGCGCGACCTCGACCCGAGGCCCAAGACCTTCGTACCCACCGGCCCCCAGCACAAACTTGAGTTTGCCGAACAACTTATGGCCGACTTCCCAGACATGAAGTTCATTCTGGTGGGCGATGACGGGCAGAAAGACCCGACCACGTACGCCACCATCGCCCGCAGATATCCCGGACGTGTACTGGCGATCGTCATTCGTGAGTTGAGCCCGCGCGAATCAACCGGATTGGCGTCGGTGACGGGGCTCACCTCGACCCAGCCGACTCCGGTAACCGATGTGCCAGTATTCACCGGCACCACCGGCTCGAACATTCTGAAGACCATGCTGCCGTATCTGAAGACGGTGTTGCGATAGGCGCGGCGTGATGAACACTGAATGCGTCCCGGTGCGGTGCCTCGCCTATAATCGCGTGGTATGACTGACGAGAGCACAAACGCCGCGGCCGCGATGCCGCCTTACGCCAAGCGCGAGCCGAAGCGCCGCGAATTCCACGGTGACGTTTTCGAAGACGATTACGAGTGGATGCGAGACAAAGACTCCGATGATGTGCGCAGCTACGTAGCTGCCGAAAACCAGTACTGCGAGCGTCGCATGGCGCATCTGGCGGATTTCCGGCATACGTTGTTTGAAGAGCTGAAATCGCATGTGGAAGAGACTGATATGTCGGTTCCCACGCGCGTCAATGATTACTGGTACTTCACCCGCACGCAGCAGGGCAAACAGTATGGCGTGCAATGCCGCATCCCCGTGCGCGATGCCGATGACTGGGACCCGCCGGTCGTGGATCCGCAAGGCGCGCCCGGCTCCATGCCCGGTGAACAGGTCGTTTTTGATGCGAACAAGGAATCCGAGGGACATGACTTCTTCCGGCTCGGCGGCTTGGATCTGAGCAAGGACGGCCGTTGGATGCTGTACGGCGTGGATGTTGCGGGAGACGAACGATATGATTTCCGCATTCGCGACCTTGCCGGGCTGGAGACCGGGGAGCCGGTCAGCGAACTGCCCGAACAGTTCACCGGCATTGGCAGCGCATGCTTCACGCCGGACGGCCAATGGGTGTTCTGGGTGGAATTGGACGATTCCTGGCGGCCGCTCGCTGTGTGGCGGCATCGTGTTGGCACGGCGGTCGAATCGGATGTGTGCGTGTACCGAGAAACCGATGAACGGTTCTGGGTGGGCGTTGGCATCAGTTTTGATGAGCGCAATATCGTGATCGGCACCGGTTCCAAAACCACCACCGAAGTGCTGATGCTGCCGGTGGCCACGCCTGAAGGCGAATTCCAAGCTTTCATTCCGCGTCAGAACGATATTGAATATGATGTGAGCTTTGCCTGTTTTGAAGGCGCGGGGGAGAACGGTGCGGATGTGCCACTCGCCGTGGTCTATCACAACGCCGCCAATCCGAATTTCGAAATCGACGTCATTGACATGCGTGGCCATGAGCCGCCGTACCGACTCGGCGAAGGCGTGTGCATTGCCGCCGGGTCGCCGTACGGCTGTGAACATGGTGAGCCGGATAAGCCGATTACCGAGGCATACTTCAACGCCGTCAATCCGGCGATATTGCAGGGTGCCCACGGTCTGGGCATCGAAGGCATTGCGTTGCATCGCAACTTTGTGTCCCTGAGCTACCGTGCCGACGGCCAGCCGCACGTGGCATACATGACCAAGAGCGCGGCTGCCGCCGACTTCCTGGCCGGACGGCCGTGGCGGTTTACGGAATTGCTGCCGCCTGCCCTGGAGGACGACTGGGACATGGTTGCCGACGATCGCGAAAACTTCACCGGCGATCATGGCGAAATCTTGTGGACCGAAGATGAGGCCCCCACGGATCACACGTCATCTTCCGATGGTGCTAGCGACGACCACCTGCCCGGTGAGACCCGGCGCTTGTACACCATCGGCGTCGGCGGCAACCCCTCGTATGAGGCGCCGCGCATGCGCTACTCGTTCGCCAGCTACACCCGCCCGGGCGAGTTGCACGAAATCGATCCCGCCACCGGTGAAGATGCGCTGCTGAAGCGAGCCATCGTGTTGGGCAACTTCAATCCACGCGATTACATGGAACGCCGTGTGTGGATTACCGCGCGCGACGGCGAACGCATTCCTGTTTCCCTCGTCTGGCACCGCGATTGCCCGGCGCAGGATTCGCCGATGTTCATTACCGGATATGGTGCATACGAGATTTCCTCCGATCCGGGGTTCTCGGTCTCTCGTCTGAGCATGTTGGATCGCGGTGTGCTGTACGCCGTGCCGCATATTCGTGGCGGCGGCGAAATGGGACGCGCCTGGTATGAGCAGGGGCGCAGACTGAACAAGAAGCATTCCTTTGAGGACTTCGTGGACGCCACACGCGCGCTGCAGAAGGCGCATTTGGCTGATGCTTGGCGCACCGTGGCCAACGGCGGATCCGCTGGCGGCCTGCTGATGGGCGCGATTGCCAATATGGCGCCCGAATGCTACGCCGGTGTTGAGGCGGATGTGCCGTTCGTGGACGCGTTGACCTCCATTCTTGACCCGGACTTGCCGTTGACCGTCACCGAATGGGACGAATGGGGAGACCCGTTGCATGACCCTGAGGTGTATCAGTACATGAAGTCGTACACGCCATACGAGAATGTGCCGGTCGCCGTGCTCGAGGGCGGCAACGACGAGGCTGCCGGTGACGGCAGTGCTGATGGGGCCGCCACCGGCGCGGTCGCCGCCGCGCAATTCCCGAGAATCTTCATTACCACCTCGATGAACGACACCCGCGTGCTGTACGTCGAGCCGCTCAAATGGCTGGCCCGTCTGCAGTCCGCCGGCGTGGACGCGGTGGCCAAGATTGAGGTCGAGGCCGGTCACGGCGGTCTATCCGGGCGGTACAAGCAATGGGAAGAGGTTTCCTATGAGAACGCTTGGTGCATGGATGTGATGGGGCTCGCTCATTAGGCCATGTCCACTAGCTGAGCGGGTTCGGGCCGGCAGGTGATAGCGCGAGTAGGCTCCTTGAACTATGGCAAAGACATATAAAATCGCCGTTATTCCCGGCGACGGTATTGGCAAGGAAGTCACTCCGTGGGCTCAGAAGGCTTTGGAAAAGGCCGCTGAAGGCGTAGCTGACTTCGAGTACGAGAACTTCGACTTGGGTGCCGAGCGTTATCTGCGCGATGGTGCGATCCTGCCCGAGGACGAAGAGGAGCGCATCAAGGCCAACGACGCGATTCTGCTCGGTGCCGTGGGCGATCCGCGCATCAAGGCCGGCATTCTGGAACGCGGCCTGCTGCTCAAGCTGCGCTTCGATCTCGACCAGTACGTGAACCTGCGCCCCTCCAAGCTGTACAAGGGCGTCACCTCGCCGCTCGCCAACCCCGGCGACATCGACTTCGTGGTGGTGCGTGAAGGCACCGAAGGTCTGTACTGCGGTGCCGGCGGCGCGGTGCGCCGCAACACCCCGCAGGAGGTGGCCACCGAGGTGTCCATCAACACCGCATACGGTGTGGAGCGTGTGGTGCGTTACGCCTTCAAGCTCGCTATGAAGCGCAAGAAGCACGTCACCCTGGTGCACAAGAAGAACGTGCTCGTCAACGCCGGTGATATGTGGCAGCGCATCGTCGACAAGGTCGGCGAGGAATACCCTGAGGTCACCCACGACTACCAGCACATTGATGCGGCCACCATCTTCCTGGTCTCCGACCCGAGCCGTTTCGATGTGATTCTCACCGACAACCTCTTTGGCGACATTCTGACCGATGAGGCCGGCTCCGTGGTGGGCGGCGTGGGCTACTCCGCCTCCGGCTGCATCAACGCCTCCGACGAGTTCCCGTCCATGTTCGAGCCGATTCACGGTTCCGCTCCGGACATCGCCGGTCAGAACAAGGCCAACCCGACCGCCGCCATCCTCTCCGCCGCCATGCTGCTCGAGCATCTCGGCTTTGATGATGCGGCCAAGAAGATCCATACCGCCGTCGAAGCGGACATCGAGGAGCTCGGCTCCACCGTGCGCTCCACCGACCAGGTCGGCAAGGACATTCTGGCCCGCATGTGACCTCAAACTTGGCTCCCCTCGCTGAGGGGAGCCAGAAAACTCTCTATACTGAGTTGCATGCAAATGCGACATGGGGAATGCAAAACCGTTGGCAGCAAACTAGTCGCCGTGACCGTATCCGTCGATGATGACGGCACCGCACAGTCATGCCATATCAGCGGTGATTTCTTTATTGAATCAGTTTCGGATGCCGAATCTCATGCTTTGTTGCATGACCTGGAACGAGCTCTAATTAGCGATGATTCATTGCGGTCCGTATTGGACGCTCACCCTAGTTGCCAAATTATCGGCACAGATGAAGTTGCCATCAAAACCGCATACAGCCGAGCCGTAAGCAGCAACTTGCCCCCGCTGGCGGGGGCTCCAGCGCAGCGGGTGGGGGTGGGCAGCCCCGATGCGCCGAACATCCCAGCATCCATCAATACACAAACCAAGCAGCCCGACAAAAGCTCTGAATACCGGGAGCGCTGGAACGCCCTCAAGCCTCAACTCACCGTGATCCACGACCATCCGCGTACTCCGGACGAGCAAATGGCCATTGACGAGACCTGGGCGCGTGAAGTCGCAGCAGGAACACGACAGCCGACCATCCGATTATGGGAGTGGGCGGGCCCGGCTGTGGTCATCGGCCGTTTCCAATCGGCCCAGGACGAGGTGAATCTGGACATTGCCAAGCAGCTCGGCTTCGACGTGGTACGCCGTTGCACGGGTGGCGGAGCGATGTTTATCGAACCGGGCAACACCATTACCTATTCTCTGTATGCGCCGCTCGATTTCGTTCAGGGCGTAAGCATCGAAGAATCCTACCGGCTCTGTGACTGGTGGCTGGTCGAAGCGCTGCGCGAACTTGGCTTGGATGTGCGGTTCGCGGGCCTCAATGATATCGCCTCGCAGTACGGCAAGATCGGGGGAGCGGCGCAGCGGCGCTTCCCCGTAGGCTCAGGCGGCGCGGTGCTGCACCATGTGACCATGGCATATGACATCGATGCGTCCAAGATGAGCCGTGTGCTCAACACCAGTCGCGAGAAGATGTCAGACAAAGCGGTGAAATCAGCGGTCAAACGCGTGGACCCGATGAAAAGCCAGACGGGTCTCAGCCGCGAACACATCGTCGAGCACCTTATTGACTGGTTTGCGGCGTGATTTCACCGATGGCCGTATACGATTTTGCCGGTGGCCGTGCGCGGTTTTGTCATGGGCGAGCGCGGTAACCGCGACAGTGCCGTTTTTCGCGGTAACGCATTCGTCAGCATGCCGTACGGCTATCGGATCGTGCCACACATGAAGTGACGAATGAGGGCATGCTCCTGACGAAACCTGTGGGGCGCGTTACAATATGACGGATGGGCGACGACGGTCATAGGACAATAAGGATGGTGCGATGAGCTTGGAAACGCCAAACGCTTTTGCTGACGAGGAAAACATCCTGTTGCATACGGCATTGTTCAAGCAGGTATCGCCAGCCGAAGCCGAGGAGCTGTTGCCGCATTTGAAGCATGCGACGTTCGATAAAGGCGACTATATCTTCTCCGAAGGCGATACCGATCAGCGCATGTATTTACTGGAGCAGGGGCGCGTCAAGCTGATTCGCACTTCTTCCGATGACCGCGTGCAGCTGCTGTCCATCCACGCGCCGGGCGAAGTGCTTGGCGAGATTCCGGTATTCGACCCTCATGGTGGCCCGCGCACCGCGTCCGCGGTGTCCATGAGCCATGGCACGCGCGTGGTCTGGCTGGAGCATGATGCCCTGTTCGCATGGCTTGATGAGCATCCGCGTGTGGCCATCGACATGTTGCAGGTCATGGCCAACCGCCAGCGCGGCAACAACGAACGCATCTCCGACTTGGTATTCATGGATGTGCCGGCGCGTCTGGCCAAGACATTGCTCAACTTGGGCTCACGTTTCGGCGAGCCGGTGGAACAGGGCCTCAAAGTGCCGCATGACCTGACTCAGGAAGAGCTGGCCCAACTGGTGGGCTCCAGTCGTGAGACCGTGAACAAGGCGTTGATGGACTTTTCCAACCGCGGATGGATCGCACGTGACGGCCGATCGATCATCATCTTCCAGCCAGGTATGCTGATTCGACGCTCGCGGCGCTGACCGTTCGGCTGACTTCCAGCCAATGTTACGCTAGTGCGATTCTTGTGATGATATGTTCACGGGAGCTGACCGTAAGCCCGGTTGGTAGGGCACCCCATTTAGAATGGGGCCCATGCCCAAAAAGAAGTCCCTCACTCTCCAACGTGTGCTTGTTCTCCTCTTGGCCTATATCATGCTTGCCGTCTGCGGTGGCGTGGCGGCCAGCGTGTTGTTTGTACCGGGTGTGGTCGGTGCCAATAAAGCCGCCAAAGCGGTGATTCCGTCGCTCAAGGTAGAAAACGTGGACTTCGACGTGACTAGTCTGCCCCAGAAGTCGACGATGTACGCGCGAGACGGTTCCACCGTTATCGCGACGTTCTACAACCAAAACCGTATCGTCGTGCCGCTGAAGAAGATTTCCAAAACCATGCAGCAGGCAGTGGTGGCGCGCGAAGACCGTCGATTCTGGACTCACGCCGGCGTCGATGTGCAAGGCGTGATGCGTGCGTTCGTGCAGACCTACCTCGTCAAAGGCTCCCAGCAGGGTGGTTCGTCGCTGACCCAGCAGTACGTCAAGAACGTGCTGCTGATGCAGGCGATCGAGGATGACGATTCGATCGCCCAGTACCATGCCACTGAAGACACCATCGCCCGTAAGATTCGCGAGATGCTGATTTCCGTGCAGATGGAAAAGAAGTATTCCAAGGCCGAGATTCTGCAGGGCTATTTGAACATCGCCCAGTTCGGCAACAACCTGTATGGCGTGGAAACCGCGGCCCAGCGCTACTTCAGCGTGTCCGCCGCCGATTTGAACGTGGTGCAGTCCGCCACCATCGCGGCTATCACCAAGAACCCAAGCCTGTACGATCCGCTGGTCGAAGAGAACCAGAAGGAAAGCGAAAACCAACGCAATATCGTGCTCAAGCTGATGCTGCAGGAAGGATACATCACCCAGGACCAGTACACCGAAGCTGTGAACACGCCGTTGAAGGACACGCTGAAAGTACAGGACGTGAATGTCGGCTGTCAGGACACTGGCGATTACGCGTACTTCTGCGATTTTGTGGTGCATCGCATCCAGAACTCCGAAGAATTCGGCAAGACTCGTGCCGAGCGTAACAAGCTGCTGCAGGAGGGTGGCCTGAAAATCGTCACCACGCTGGATGTGGAAGCGAATTCCACGATGATGGAGACCGCGCGTAATACCATTCCACCGGACGATCCCAGCGGCATGGAGATAGCCATGGCCGCAGTCAAACCGGGAACCGGCGAAGTGCTGAGCTTTGGCCTGAATCGTTACTATGACGCCACTCCGGCAGCCGCGAACGATCCCACCAGGACGAGCCAGAACTATGCCGTCGATTTGGCGGATGGCGGTGGTTCTGGTTGGACCATCGGTTCGTCCTGGAAGCCGATCAACCTGATTGCGTGGATGGAAGCGGGCCATTCCATCAACGACAACCTCCAGACCTCGACGTCATACCCCACTACGGACTTCGCCTGCAGTAACTATTCGGGCGGTGCCGATTCGTGGAACGTGTCGAACGCCATGGGCGCAGGTACAGTGAACCCGGAAAGCCCATTCCTCGGTCTGGTCCGTTCGCATAACACTACTCAGGCTTCCATGGGTGCCATCCTCAAACTGTGCAAGGTGGCGGACACCGCGACTGAACTGGGATACCATGACGCCGCCACGGGTGAGACCATCGACAAAACCCAGGTGTATACACCATCCATGATGATCGGCTCGGTGAATGTGTCCCCGCTGACCATGGCGAGCATCTTCGCCGTATACGCCTCGAATGGTGTGCAATGCAACCCGATTGCCATCAGCAAGGTGACCGATAAGGACGGCAACGATCTCAAGGTTCCATCCGCGAACTGCCATCAGGCGGTGGATAAGGACATCATCCAAACACTCGCTTATACCCTGAACCAAGGTACGGTGCGGCCGGATGGTGCCGGTTGGTCATTCAGATTGGCTGACGGGCGTAAGTCGTTTGGTAAGACCGGTACCAGTGAGGATCTTGCGGTGTCCGGTGGATCGTTCATTCCTAATCAGATTGCGGCGTTCGCTGTGGTCGGCGATGCACAGAACCCGTACACCAACCGTATTTCCAACATTGCCATCAACGGCCGGTACAACAGCTATTGGGATGGTTCGACAATCGCGGCTCCGGCCGTTACCAACTTCTTCAATAGCTACATTTCCAAGAAGAAAATACCGATTGACAACGATTACGGCCAGCCCGTCTCGAAGTACACCACGACTGGCAAGTATCTGGGCATTGGCGGACGAACGTTCAGCGTGCCGCAGACCACTACGAATGGCAACAGCCAATCGCAGAGCAGCAACAATCAGTCTCAGTCGCAGAACACTGGGCAAAACAACACCCAAACCCAGGGCACCAATTCAGAGCAGTCGAATGATGGCCAGTGATTGGTGATTGGCGTTTGACATTTGGTGATTGCAGGCCGGCTGAGTCTGCGTAACATGGCCGACTGCGATACCCAAATTACGTAGTTTGCGGGCGTTACCTGTTTCAGGTGACGCCCGTTTTACAATACTTAATGACAACGCCATCGCGTTCATCGAATATTTGCCATGAACGTGCATCGGAAAGGGGAACGATGAGCAACGATGATCTGACGCATGAGAATTTTGATTTTCGTGGATTCGACGTGCCGGATCTCAAAGCGGTGACGCTGGCTTCGTCTTCGGACGGCGATCAGTCCAAGCAGCCGAAGACCAAGCACGAGGATGCATCGAAGAACCGTAAGCACGGTAAGAAGAAGTCAAAATCCGATGCACGGTCCAAGAAGCGGGCCGGCGCGGGCAAGACGAGCGAATCGTTCGATGATTATGAGGAAAGGGAAGCTGTGAGCAAGGCAGATAAGAAAGTCAGCAAGGACCGTCCGGGGCTGTTTGCGCCAATGACGCTGCGCGAGGTGACCGTGCGTAATCGTATTTGGTTGCCGCCGATGTGCACGTATTCGTCGTTCGCCCGCGATGGTAGGCCCACGCCGTTCCACTACCAGCATTACGTGTCTCGCGCGTTCGGCGGATTCGGCATGGTGATTGTCGAATCCACCGCCGTGGCTCCTGAGGGGCGTATCACGCCGTGCGATCTGGGCCTGTGGGAAGACGGGCAGATTGATGCTTGGCGCTGGATCGTGGACGGTATTCGCGAGGCGGGTGCGGTGCCTGCCATCCAGCTCAACCATGCGGGGCGTAAGGCTTCGACTGGTTGCTTTGCCGTTGGTTACGACGGTCAGAACGTGCCGGAGGAGGCGGGCGGCTGGCCTACCATGGCACCGTCTGAAATCGCGTTCGGTGGGTTGCGTACGCCGCGCGCGCTGTCCGTGGATGAGATTCATGGTCTGGTCGGCGCGTTCGCCGTGGCGGCGGGCCGTGCGGTGGCCGCCGGCTTCCAAGCGATTCAGATTCATGCCGCGCATGGCTATCTGATTTCTCAGTTCCTTGACCCGCTGAGCAATGAGCGTGATGACGAATATGGTGGCGATTTGACCGGTCGCTCTCGGTTCCTGGTCGAGGTTGTGGATGCCGTGCGTGGGGCCGTCCCTGAGGGCGTGCCGGTTCTGGTGCGCATTTCGGCCACGGATTGGGCCGCTGGCGGTTGGGATTTGGATCAGACCATTGCACTATCCAAGGTGCTGAAGGAGCATGGCGTCGATGTGATGGACGTGTCCACTGGCGGCATCATGTCGGGAGTGTCGATTCCGGTCAAGCCGAACTATCAGGTGCCGTTCGCCGAGCAGGTCAAGTCCAAGGCCGATATTCCGGTGACCGCGGTGGGTCTTATCACCAAGCCGAAGCAGGCGGCCAAGATTTTGGCCCGTGGCGAAGCCGATGCCGTGGAAATTGGCCGCGCCGCATTGCGCGATCCGTACTGGCCGTTGCGTGCGGCCAACAAGCTGGGCATACCGTCCACAGAGGTCCCCTACGCCCCGCAATACGTGGCCGGTGCGTACTGAATCCTCATGGGGCGGTGACTTTCCCATGGGGCGGTAAAACCCTCATGGGGCGGTAACCCAAAACGGCGGTATTCTGCGGAATGTGAAATTTGGCTAACCGCCCCATGGGACAATCACCGCCCCATGAGGGTTTTACCGCCCCATGGGTAATAGGGCAATATGTGAGTTCACTCCACGTCCACGCCGACGGCGTCGGAGACGTGCTCGAATCCGTCGCGGCGCAGCAGCTGGGCCAGACCGCGCTTCAACACGGTGATCTGCTGCGGGCCTCGGTACATCAGCGAGCTGATGAACATGACCAGGCTGGAGCCGGAACGAATCTTCGCATAGGCTTGCTCGGGGGTAAAGACGCCACCGATGCCGGCGATGGCGAACCGGTCGCCATACTCCTTATACACCTTGCGAATCAGCTCGGTGCTGGCGTTGGTGCACGGGCCGCCGGACAGGCCGCCCTCCCAATCGCGCGGAATCTCGAGGCCGGTGCGGTCCTTCTGCAGATTGGCGATGGACAGCCCCTGCACATTGTGCTCGGCCAGCACATCGAGCAGCTCCTTGTACTCGCCCCACGGCTTGTTCAACGGCATCTTGACCAGCGTGGGCTGCGGGCGGTCGATCTTGTCGAGCGCCGTAAACAGACGGTCGAGCGCTTCCGGAGTCGCGGTGAACGGTTCGCCGACGTGCGTGTTCGGGCAGGAGACGTTGACCTCCACCATCGCGGTGCGGCCGGCGGCGCGGCGCATCGAAATGCAGTAATCCTCAATGCCTTCGTCCAAATCGCCGCACTGGTCGTCGTTGGTGCGGGCGATCGACACGGACAACTGCATCTGGCGGGCCTGAGTCCAAGCCTTCTCGGCGCGCTCGATGACCTTGTCCGAACCGATGTTGGCGAGGCCGACGTGCACCATCATCGAATCGTATTCAGGCAGACGGTGGAACCACGGCTTGGCGTTGCCCGGGCAGGGGCGCGAGGTGGTGGAGCCTACGGTTTCGAAGCCGAAGCCGGCGTGGTCCAGCACCACGGGCATTTCGCAGTTCTTGTCGAGGCCGGCGGACAGGCCGAACGGGTTGGTGAAATCGACGCCCATCACATTCGTTTCCAGAATGGGGTCGGTGTAGTCGAGCATCAGCTGTTCGGCGAGCAGCAGCGGCGGGACGTTCTTGACGACGTGGCAGAACTCGATCATCTGATCGTGTGCCTCATCGGGGCGGTGGTTGAACACGAAGTTCGGTTTGATGATGTGCTTGTAGCCGAAGGTGAACAGATCGGTGGTGGCTTTGTTGACGGCGTTGTGCCAGAAGCTTTCAGAAACGTAAGTCATACCGCCTATTGTCTCACGCTTGGGCCGGTGCGGCTAGGTGATTCCTACCTAGGCGAATTGGGGAAGGGGGCTACCGCTGTGAGAATATCGGTTCGCGCAATGTGCGATTTTGCGCGGTTTTGTGGAAATGAACACCTGAATTGCCCGGAATTTTCGAGAGATTGTCCCCAAAACGCTCAAGCCGGTTTGGTTTGTGAGCTTTTGTGTGCGATAATGTTCACATGATTTCGTCACAACGTCAGCACCTCATCTTGAGCAGGTTGCGCACGCGCGGGGCAGTGCGCATTACGGCGCTATCGAAGGAACTGGGTGTGTCAGCGATGACCATCCGCCGCGATATCGCCGAACTCGCCGACAAGGGACTGCTGAAGCGCGTCCATGGCGGCGCGGTGACTACCAGTACCTTGCTCAGCGAACCCCTGTTCTCTGTCAAGTCCCAGATGGATATCGGCCTGAAGGACGCCATCGCCCAGGAAGCCATCAAATATGTGGCTCCCGGCGATGTAATCGCCATCGGCGGCGGCACCACGGCCTATGTCTTCGCCCAGCATCTGCTCGAATCGCAGCAGTCCAGCGGCATCACCATCCTCACCAATTCGATTCCCGTGGCCGAACTGGTCCAGGCCCTCGAATCCAAGGACGTGGAGGTGATCGTCACCGGCGGAGTGATCACCCGATCGAACTCGCTTGTCGGTCCGATCGCGGACAAGGTCGTCGCCTCGCTGCGTGTCAACACCGTATTCCTCGGCACCCACTCGGTGTCGATTCCCCGTGGCTTCCTGATGCCGAATTCGCTGGAAGCCGCAACCGATATGGCGATGATGGACATCGCCGATCGTGCCATAGTTTTGACCGATCACACCAAGTGGAGCTGCACATCGCTGTCGCTGTTTGCGCGCTTCGACCAAGTGGACACGGTCATTACTGACGACGGGCTCGACCCCGACTCCGCCGCCAAAACCAAGGATTTGGTAAAGGAACTCGTGCTGGCCCACCAGAGCGAGATCATTGAGGAAAGTGAGTAAACCCATGGCTGATTTCGCCAACTACACCCCCGGGGAGTATGCGAAGGAGCACATCCGCATCACGCCGACGACGCTTGCCGACGGCCGTGACTTCTTCTACCTGGACGACGACCCCGAGTTCGTCTCCGGTGCCAAGACCCGCGAGCTCAAGGACCCGCGCCCGCTGGACTACCGTTTCGCCCCGCACCTGGACGCCGACGGCAACGAAGTGCCGTACGCCGCCCCGCAGATGCGCCGCGACCCGCTGACCGGCGACTGGATCCCGATGGCCACCGCCCGTATGAACCGCCCGATCACCGCCGGCCCCGGCGCTACCGCCAAGGGCAACCCGCTGGCCGCCCGCAAGCCCGGTGACCCGTACCAGGACGGCGAAGTGCCGGACACCGACTACAACGTCGTCGTGTTCGAGAACCGCTTCCCCTCCATGGTGCGCGTGCCCGGCGTCTCCGAGGACGTGACCTACGTTGACGGCAACCCGCTGTGGGAGAAGAAGCTCGCCGCCGGCCGCTGCGAGGTCATCTGCTTCGACCCGAACGAGGACGGCCTGCCGGCCGATCTGCCGGTCTCCCGCCTGCGCACCGTGGTTGAGGCTTGGGCCTTCCGTACCGCCGAAATCTCCAAGATGGAAGGCATCGAGCAGATCTTCCCGTTCGAGAACCACGGCCAGGAAATCGGCGTCTCCCTCGCCCACCCGCACGGCCAGGTCTACTGCTACCCGTTCATCGCCCCGAAGATGGAGAAGGAACTCCAGCACACCGAGGCCTACCACGAGAAGACCGGCGGCAACCTGCTTAAGGACATCATGAACGCCGAGCTCGAAGCCGGCGAACGCATCGTGATGCGCAACCACAGCTGGGTCGCCTACGTGCCGGCCGCCGCCCGTTGGCCCCTTGAAGTCCACGTGGCCCCGGTGCGCGACGTGCTCACCCTCGACCAGCTCAACGACGAAGAGCGCTGGGACCTTGCCTCCATGTACTCGCACCTCCTGAAGCGCGGCAACGCCTTCTTCGACAAGGGCGACGGCAAGGGCATGGACCTGCCGTACATCGCTGCCTGGCACCAGGCCCCGATCCACGACAAGCGCCGCGAGAACTACCGCCTGAACCTGCAGTTCTTCTCCTTCCGCCGTGCCGCCAACAAGATCAAGTACCTCGCCGGCTCCGAATCCGGCATGGCCGCCTGGATCTCCGACACCACGCCGGAACTCATCGCCAAGCGCTTCCACGAGCTCGGCTCCATCGACATCGCCGACTGATAGAAAGAAAACATCAATGACTGCTGTTGAATTCATTGAGCCGCTGACCCATGAGGAAGGCGTCTCGCAAGCTACCAAGCTGTTCGTCGACACCTACGGCGCTGCGCCCGAGGGCGTGTGGGCTGCTCCGGGCCGTGTGAACCTGATCGGTGAGCACACCGATTACAACGCCGGCCTGTGCCTGCCGATCGCACTGCCGCACCGCACTTTCATCGCCCTGAAGCCGCGCGAAGACACCAAGGTTCGCGTCGTCTCCGACGTGGCTCCCGACAAGGTCGCCGAAGCTGATCTCGATGGCCTCAAGGCCCGTGGCGTGGACGGCTGGTCCGCCTACCCGACCGGTGTGGCCTGGGCGCTGCGTCAGGCTGGTTTCGACAAGGTCAAGGGCTTTGACGCCGCCTTCGTCTCCTGCGTGCCGCTGGGCTCCGGCCTGAGCTCCTCCGCCGCCATGACCTGCTCCACCGCTCTGGCTCTGGACGACGTGTACGGCCTTGGCTACGGCGATTCCGACGCCGGCCGTGTGACCCTCATCAACGCCGCCATCAAGTCCGAGAACGAGATGGCCGGTGCCTCCACCGGCGGTCTTGACCAGAACGCTTCCATGCGTTGCACCGCCGGCCACGCGCTGCTGCTTGACTGCCGCCCGGAGCTGACCCCGCTGGAGAACGTCTCCCAGCAGGAGTTCGACCTCGACAAGTACAACCTCGAGCTGCTTGTGGTCGATACCCAGGCTCCGCACCAGCTCAACGATGGCCAGTACGCTCAGCGTCGCGCCACCTGCGAGCAGGCCGCGAAGATCCTCGGCGTGGCCAACCTGCGCGTCACCGCCGACGGCATCGCCAAGGCCGACGACCCGTTCCAGGCGCTCAAGGAGACGCTGGACGCGCTGCCGGACGAGACGATGAAGAAGCGCGTGCGCCATGTGGTCACCGAGATCGAGCGCGTGCGCTCCTTCGTGCGCGCCTTCGCCAACGGCGACATCGAGGCCGCGGGCCGCCTGTTCAACGCCTCTCATGATTCGCTGGCCGCGGACTACGAGGTCACTGTGCCCGAGCTCGACGTGGCCGTGGACGTGGCCCGCAAGAACGGTGCCTACGGTGCGCGTATGACCGGCGGCGGCTTCGGCGGCTCCATCATCGCTCTGGTCGACAAGGGTCGTTCCCAGGAAGTCGCTCAGAAGATCGCCGACGAATTCGAAAAGCAAGGCTTCCACGCACCGCGCGCGCTTGCCGCGTACGCGGCGAAATCCGCTTCACGCGAGGCATGATAATAAATCACAATGCTAAATGGCGGGTGTCTTCCCTATACTTGGGTAGTCACCCGCTTTTTGTATACGACCAGGGAGAGCCATGAACAAGGCAATCATCACCGTCGTCGGTCAGGACACCGTCGGCATCATCGCGCGAGTCTGCACCTACCTGTCCCAGCACAACGTCAACGTGCTCGACATTTCCCAGACCATCATCGACGGTTACTTCAACATGATGATGATTGTCGACTACGCCAACGCGGACAAGGACTTCGGCGCGATGGTCGGCAACCTTGAGGACCTCGGCGACGACATCGGTGTGCGCATCCGCTGCCAGCGTGAGGAAATCTTCACCAAGATGCACCGTATTTGAGGCGACCGGCTCAGCAGGCCGCCTCACGCGAGGAGGTGGAAAGCCCGGTGGGCTTTCCGCTGACGGAGCCATCCTTATCCCTCTGATGAGGGTGACCGCCAAACTAGTCTTCAAATATCCTGTAAGGAACAAACCATGCTGAACATCATGGAGGTCCACGAGACCAATCAGATGATCGAGCAGGAGAAGCTCGACGTCCGCACCATCACCATGGGCATCTCGTTGCTCGACTGCGCCTCGGACGATGTCGACAAGACCTGCGACAACATCTACCGCAAGATCACTACCTATGCCAAGGACCTCGTTTCCACCGGCAAGGCCATCGAACGCGACTACGGCATCCCGATCGTCAACAAGCGCATCACCGTCACCCCGATCTCGCTGGTCGGTGCCAGCTCCTGCAAGACGAGCGAGGACTTCGTCAAGATCGCCCACGCGCTTGACAAGGCGGCCAAGGAGGTCGGCGTCGACCTGATCGGCGGCTACTCCGCACTCGTCTCCAAGTCCATGACCCCGGCCGAGGAGTTGCTCATCCGCTCCCTGCCGCAAGCCCTTTCCGAGACCGACATCGTCTGCTCGTCCGTGAACGTCGGCTCCACCAAGACCGGCATCGACATGAACGCGGTCGAACTGCTTGGCCACATCATCAAGGACGTTGCCGAGCGCACCGCCGACAACGACTCCTACGGCTGCGTCAAGTTCGTGGCCTTCTGCAACGTGCCTGACGACAACCCGTTCATGGCCGGCGGCTTCCACGGCGTCACCGAAGGCGACGCGGTCATCAACGTCGGCGTCTCCGGCCCCGGCGTGGTCTCCCGCGCGCTCGATGCGGCCAAGGGCAAGGACTTCGAATTCCTGTGCGAGACCATCAAGCGCACCGCGTTCAAGATCACGCGCGTGGGTCAGCTTGTGGCTCAGGAGGCTTCCCGCCGCCTCGGCATCCCGTTCGGCATCATCGACCTGTCGCTCGCCCCGACCCCGGCCGTGGGCGACTCCGTGGGTGAAGTGCTGGAGAAGATCGGCCTCGAGCAGGTCGGCGCTCCCGGCACCACAGCGGCGCTCGCCATGCTCAACGACCAGGTCAAGAAGGGCGGCATCATGGCGTCCTCCTACGTGGGCGGCCTGTCGGGGGCGTTCATCCCGGTCTCCGAAGACAAGAACATGATCGACGCGGCTTCTTCCGGTTGCCTGACCATCGAGAAGCTCGAAGCCATGACCTGCGTATGCTCGGTGGGCCTCGACATGATCGCCATCCCCGGCGACACCTCCGCCGCCACCATTTCCGGCATGATTGCCGACGAGGCCGCCATCGGTATGGTCAACCAGAAGACCACCGCCGTGCGCGTGATCCCCGTGGCGGGCAAGGGCGTCGGCGAAATGGCGAACTTCGGCGGCCTTATGGGCTACGCGCCCATCATGCCGGTCAACCAGACCAGCTGCGAGGCCTTCGTGACCCGTGGCGGCCGAATCCCTGCGCCGATTCACAGCTTCAAGAATTGATTCGGTAGGGTATCTGCTTTCAGAGAGGTGCATTTGGCCCCTCGCGGAGAGCTATCTGCTTTCAAAGAGGTACCTATATGCGGAAACCCCGGGTATGAGCGTTGGAATATCAACACTCATACCCGGGGTTTCTCGATTGCGGTACCTCTTTGAAGGCAGATAGCATTCTGCAAACGCTCGAATGTACCTCTTTGAAGGCAGATACCAGCTCGAATTACCTTTCTGGAGGTCTATTCCCGTTTCGAGGGGCTGATTCCGACCTTTCTGGAGGTCTACTTCCGTTTCGAGGGGCTGGTATATATGAAGACCCCGAGTACAAGCATTGATATTTCAACGGCCATACTCGGGGTCTCGTCCTTTGACAGCCCCTTGAAGCGGCAGTAGACCTCCGGCGGATGCCAAATCCGCCCCTCGAAACGCAGGTAGCCTTATATTCAGCGTTCATCACTGCGCGAAGCTCAGTGTTTCCGCTCTCACGCCTGTCGGTGTTCGTTCGTCGTCGCTACTCGAAGGCCCACCGGGCCTTCTCCTCACGCTCCGCCCGCAAAATTGAGCTGGCGCCAGGCTTCGTAGATGGCGATGGATGCGCAGTTGGTGAGGTTCAGGGAACGCAGGGACGGGCGCATGGGCAGCCGCACTTGTTCGGCCACATGAGGGCCCTCCATGATGTCCATCGGGTCGGGGATGTCGCCGGGCTCGGGGCCGAACAGCAGGATGTCGGTCGGCTTGTATTCCACTTCGGTGTAGAGCTTGGTGGCGTGCGCGGTGAACGCGATGATGCGCGAATTGGGCATGGACTCCACCAGGTTGTCAAAATTCGGGTGCAGCACCACGTGGGCCATGTCGTGGTAGTCGAGGCCTGCTCGGCGCAGCTTGGTGTCGCGCAGGTTGAAACCCAACGGCTCCACCAAATGCAGGATGGTGCCGGTCACCGCGCACAGGCGGATGGCCGAGCCGGTGTTGCCGGGAATGCGCGGTGAGTAGTAGCACAGATGCGGTGTTACGGTTTCGGTGGTGGCGGCCTTCTCGGCGGAAAGCATCGCATCCACTACGGAGATCGGGTTGCCGTGTGCATCGGTCACCAGCTCGTCCGGCCCGTAATTCGACTTGCGATAGCCGTATTCGAACATTTTCTCGACTTTGGTCTCGGGATTGGCTGGATTCGGTGTGCTCTGGGGGTTGTGTTTTGCCTCGTTCGTCATAGCTGCTAAGAATAAGAACGATGAACGACACCGCGTGCTGTCCGGCATTTTCGGCGATTTTGCGGCGAGGCCGCTGCTGGATGCAAATTCACGGCCGGGCTATCGTCGCCGATTGTCGCTCGGCTATCGCCGGCACGCACTCCGGCACGGTCAATCTATCAACTTACTTCGGTACAGGACGCTCGCATTGCCATTGACTCGGGTAACCGTACCACGCTTCCAGATTTTTGACTTGAGCAATGCATCATATTTTGTGTCATGCAGTTTCGACCAGCTCAGCAGCGTGAAATTATCTGTTTTCAGATTATTGATGTTATGTAACTGCGCCGCGGAATCATGCAATGGCGCGTAGCCGCCACGCGTGGGAACATCTTTGTCATCAAGGAAATAGTAGGCGGGGCAGTCGCGGAAATACCAGTAGGCGTCGATATAGGTGTACTCGTCTTGCGCCACCACCGGATGCGCTTTGGAGCACCTGACCTGTTGTGCCAAGCGTGCCGTGCCGGGGGTATCAGCCCGATCGAAATTGTAATTGCCTTGCGTCGCGAACACCATTGTGCCGGCGAATAGCGTGAGCAATACGACTGCGTACAACAACCGGGAAGTACGCAACCGTATCGCCGGCGAATGCAAGCAGAGCAGCGCCAATGCAATGTACAAAAACGGTGCGGTGAAGCTCAGATATCTCACCGAGAAGAATCCATAGCCATTGCTCACCAATTCTCGAACCGCCGACCAGATGGTCATCATCAGCAGCGGTACCACGAACAGCGTCGCGATTAATAGGAATGCGCGATCATGCGGTTTGGCAATACTGAGACGAACGATTACGGCGATACCAATTGACAGCGCCAGCAAGGAGGCCATTGATGGCATGCTCGATTCGGTTCGTCCCAGCAGTATGGCGTCAAAGGCATTTGCCAGCCCAGTCATATTCATCGAACGTCTGACCGGCGGTAGTACGGGATGCCCCATCTGCCCGAACAGTGACGGGATCCACGGCAGATACAGGATAATAGAGACGAAATAAATCGGTATCCACCGGAATGCGGAGAGCTTGCGAAGGCGCGACACCACCGTGGATTCGTGGCTGTCTTTCCACGAGCATATGAACAGCCACAGTACGTGGGTTATCCACACCAGCGCGGTCAGGTACAGCGTATACATGCCGAGTGCAACGGTTAGTGCATAGACCGCATGCCATCCGTGAATGTGATGGTGACTCAAGGATTCCGTCGTATCGGAGGCCGTTGAAGATTGCGTATGCGCAGGTATGGAGCCGGTGGCTCGCAGCAAGGCATATGTGCCGAAGACGACGAGCAACATAGCCAAGGAATACATGCGCAATTCGTAGCCATAGCGCAATATGAATCCGCCGCAAAGCAGTAATGGCAGACAGGCCACTGCTACGCGCCGACCATACAGGCTTCTCACCAACAATGCCATGATGCCTACGGTGGCTCCGAGGAAGATGCAGTTCAGCAGGCGCAGCATGGCTACATTGCCGCCGACCAGTGTCATCCATGTTTTTAGCAGCAGATAGTACAGCGGAGGATGTGCGTCTACCGCAGTCAATGCCAGCATTTGCCGGACCGGTTTGCTGCAGATTAGCAGTGAGTATTGTTCGTCAAACCACAGAGACTGGTTTCGACCCATCAGAAAGCTGATGATGATTGCGGCAAGTGCGCATACGCCGGTCAGTATGGAGAACGACCAGCGTGATTGACGGACCCGAACGGCGATGGTGGAAAGATGATGCATGCGGTTGTCCTGTTTCGAGTGAATCGTTACGTGACGTTGCGGATGAATCGCTGATCAGTTGGCCCGTTGGTCGCGATAGCGGTATTGGCGATGATGCTGATGCGGATATCGAGCGATGTTGCCTGTGCGAATGATGTAGTCCGGGCGACGTTTGGTCTCGAGATAGGTTTTCGCCAGATATTGGCCGATTACGCCCAGGCACATGAGTTGCAATCCGCCGATGAAGGTGATGATGCAGGCGAGTGATGGCCAGCCGGTGACCGGATCACCGAATAGTGCCGCACGTACCGCGATGAAACATGCGGCGAAGAATGCAACGACGCACAACACGATGCCTACGTATGAGGCGAAGATCAATGGGGCGGTGGAACAGGAGACCAGACCTTCAACGGCATAACGGGCAAGCTTGAAGAAGTTCCATGTGGTTTTGCCGGCTGCACGTGGCACGTTCGGGTATGCAATCCATGTGGTGCGGAACCCCACCCAGGCGTACAGTCCTTTGGAAAAGCGATTGTGCTCGGGCAGTGAGGTAATCGCATCCACCATGGGCCGGCGCATCATGCGGAAGTCGCGTGCGCCATCGGGCACCTCGACCGGCGACAGCATGTTCATGACATGGTAGAACAGGCGTGAGAAAGCGGAACGGATGGGTGGTTCGCCGGCACGTGTGGTTCGGCGAGTGGCAATGCAGTCGATGTCCGGGTCGTTGGTCAGCATGTCGAACATGCGGGGCAGCAATGACGGAGGGTCTTGCAAATCGGCGTCCATTACCGCCACGAATTCGCCGGTCGCCACATCGAGACCGGCGAGCAGTGCGCCTTCCTTGCCGAAGTTTCGCGAGAATGACATCCATTGCACACTGAAGGGCCATTGTGGCATGGGCTCCGTGGAATGTGTGGGATTCGCATCTGTCATGGCAGCAGAATCATCTGTGGCAGCCGGGTCAATCGCATCGGCGGCGCCCGAAGATGACCGTTGTGCATGAGCGGCTGCCTGACGGCATAATTGCACCGTGCGATCGCTTGAACCGTCGTCCACCAGTACCAGTTCGATGGTTGCGCCGGGATGTTCGCAGGTGATGCGCTTGGCGGCCCGCGCGAGCTCCGGCAAAAACAGCGGCAGACAGGATTCCTCGTTGTAGCAGGGCACTACCACAGATAACGCTGGGTAATTACTCAGGGGGGTGTTCCTATGTTTTTGTCAACTCCTTGGGGAGTTGACGTGTCGGGATTCCGGTTGGCTGTCGTGGGCGCGCTTCGCCCTGCCGGTGGCGTCCGGCGTCCTTTCCCGTGTGGCCCGGTTCAGGCTACGAGGGCTGGTTCCTGGTAGAGGGTTCCGTTTTTGAGCATGCTGTAGATCACGTCGCAGCGCCGACGCGCGAGGCAGATGATGGCGGCGTTGTGGTGTTTGCCCTGTTCGCGTTTGCGCTTGTAATAGGCCACGGAGGGCGGGTGTTTGGTGGATGCGACGAACGCGGTCTGCCACAGCGCGTTCTTGAGGCGTTTGTTGCCCCGCCTGGAGGGCCGTTCGCCTTTGATGCTGGTGCCGGATTGGCCGGTGACGGGCGATATGCCCGCGTAGGCGGCCAGATGGGCGGACGATTTGAAGTTGGCGATGTCGCCGCCGATGCCGAGCAGGATGTTGCTTGCGGTCCTGACGCCTATCCCGGGCATCGACGTCAGGACCGTGAGAAGAGGGTGGTCCTCCAGGAGCTTCTCGACCTGGCGGCCGACCTCGCGCCGCCGGTCCCTGATCGTCTTGATGTCGTGGGCGATGGAGGGGATGATGGTCTCGGCCATGAGGGTGCCGGGCACGGTGACGGTCTGCTCGCCGATCGCCTTGAACATGTCGTCGATGATGCGGCCGGCGCGAAGCCCGTTGGACTTGGCCCAGTCCTTCACGTCCTCGATCCCGGCCCGTTTCACGCCCATGGGCCCGCCGTATCGTTCGAGCAGCGCGAGCGTCGCGTCGCGCGTGATTCTCTCGCCCTTGAGCGCGCGTTCGAACGCGGGGTGGGTCTGCAGCAGCAGGCTCCGCAGGCGGTTGACGTGGCGGGTGGATTCGTGGGCGAGGTCCTCGTCGTGGCCGGCGAGCAGCTTCAGGGCGGCGAGGGTCTCGTCATCCGGGCCCGCGTCCCTGAGCGTCTCGGGCAGCTTGAGCGCGGCCCACGCGATCACATGCGCGTCCCTGCGGTCGGTCTTCGCGTCCCCGGGCAGCAGCTGCGCGGTCCTGCGCATGGCCGTGCCGGGAAGGTAGGCAACCGCGATCCCCATGTTCCGCGCCACCGTCAGGGGCAGGGAGCCGATGGTGTTGGGCTGGTCCACGACCAGCAGCACACGGCCATGCTTGGAGAGCTTGCCCAGCATCGTGCGGATGGCCTTCTCGTCCTGTTTCAACGGCTTGTCGTACAGGGTGTTCCCGTCATGGTCGAGGGCGTGCGCGTGGTGCGCGCTCTTGCCCACGTCCAGGCCGACCCACACGTCGATGTCGTCCGGGGTCATCATCGTTCCTCCCGTCATGAAGGTTTTCCGGTCGCCGCGGGCTCGGAGGAGTCCGGACGCCCGCGCCGCACCCACATTACGACGAGACCTGCGCCATGCGCCCCTGAAGCGTCCGTGTAGCCGGCCTGGTTCCTATCAGCGGTCATCGGGCGTCCCCGTTCCCGGCGACAACACCCCCCGGATCATCGACGACAGGGCAGGAAAGTCATACCGGAACCGGCGACCCGGCCCCGACCATCGGGGCCTACCAAACATGGTAATGGGCAGCGCGTCATCGTCGTCCATATTGTCCTTTGTCCTTTACGTCAATGTCGTCTCTCTAGATGTCAGTGTACGAAGGATAGGGGATTATGCGTGAACTTGATAAGCTCGATGGATTCGAATGGGTTTGCTCAGGGAAGCAACTGGAATTGCGGGATGGTCAAACCGGTGGAAAGGACGCGGATGATGCATGGCGTTGATATGGCTCACTATGCCCCGGCGGTAGACTGCGCCGATACGGCCATGGCGTGTTCAGACGGCGTTTCCAGCGGTAACGGCAGCAGTCTCGGCATGCACGATAATCGTCAGGGGAACGCGGCTTTGCGATTGGGCGCATGGTGGGAGGCCAATGCGCGCGATTTGCCATGGCGCTTCGGCCGGGCCACGCCGTGGGGCGTGCTGGTATCCGAAGTCATGAGCCAGCAGACGCAGATGAGCCGTGTAGTGCCGTACTGGACCGACTGGATGGAACGCTGGCCCGACGCCCGCGCGCTCGCGGAGGCCCCCAAGGCCGAGGTGATTACCGCATGGGGTCGGCTTGGATACCCACGCCGTGCATTGCGCTTGCAGGAATGTGCCTGCGTGGTGGCCGAGCAGTACGCCGACAAACTGCCGCGCACGTATGACGAACTCACTGCGTTGCCCGGCATCGGCGATTACACCGCCTCCGCGGTGATGAGCTTTGCGTTCGGCGAACGAATTGCCGTGATCGATACCAACATCCGCCGCGTGCTGAGCCGTGTGTTCCTTGGCATCGAATCGCGCGGGGGAGCGGCCAGTCCGGCCGAACGTGCGCTGGCGAACCGCATGCTGCCCAAAGACGAGATTTTCGGATGCGATGCTGACGTCGCCGATAATGCCGGTAGCGCCGAACATGCCGCGAACAGCACTATCCGGGGCGACAAACGCTCCCGACTGCATCGTGGCGAACGCCCATCGGTCACGTGGAACCAGTCGGTAATGGAACTGGGCGCGGTGATCTGCACGGCCAAGTCGCCGCTGTGCGACACCTGCCCGATTGCGGACGACTGTGCATTTCTCAAGGCCGGCCGCCCCGGACTGGGGGAGCGCCGCACCCGCCCGCGCCAACGATTCCAAGGCACGGATCGACAGGTGCGCGGTCTGGTCCTCGCCGCGCTGCGCGAGCTTCCCGCTGGAGCCACGTTGCCCAGGGAAGATGCCGACAAGCTTTGGAAGGACCAGATTCAGCTTGCCGCCTGCATCGCCAGCCTTGACGATGACGGCCTGATAGAGATTCTGGACGGCGGCCTGCGACTACCCAGCTGACATTGTGAAAAATGGTGGGCTCCCCAAGCGTGTATGGGTGTGGTGACCGTAGACTGGAAGAGTTATGGCAGTGCAGAGGAACACATCAGGCGCGAGAACGGCACGCGGAGCCGGCACCGGGGCCAATGGGCCATCCGGCGGGCCCTCCCAAAACAACCGTTCCGGCAAGCCGCGCAAGCGCAGGATCAGCAAAAAGCAGCAGGCCATCTATCGTCGCCGGCGTATCGTGGCCGGTACGGTGTTGCTGCTGATAATCGCGCTGATCGTATTCTGCGTGTACAGCCTCGGCCGGGGTATCGGTGCCGTGAACACGATGATTCACCATGACGAGGTGTATGCGATTTCCCGCGACGCCACGCCGGCGCCGAAGAAAGTCAGCAACGTCAAGGATTGCTCGGCCAGTGATGTGACATTGCAGCTTTCCGCGGCCTCCCAATCCGTGTCGGTAGGAGGATCGCTTGATTTCACCGCGACCATCGTGCACGAGGGGTCAGGCAACTGTTTGGTGGACGGGTCCGATTCCGGCCGTGTGCTCACCATTACTTCCGGTCAGGAAACGATTTACAAGTCCGATGTGTGCCCGGCGGATTCACGTCTGCTGCTGATGGCTAAGGGCGATAAGGACGTTCAGAAGGTCACGTGGAATACCAATGCGAACGCCACGCTCACCGAATGCACGGATGAGTCGGATTGGGCCAAGGTCAATGCGGGAACGTACGTGGCGCAGTTGAGTTTGAAGGATCATCCGAAGGTGAAGAGCGATCCGGTGACGTTTACGGTGGGGTAGGATCTGCGGTTGGCGTTTGGACGCTGGGTCTCTCCCTCAGTCTCGCTCCGCTCGACAGCTTCCTCGTCAGCGGGAGCTAAAGATGTCCTCGCATATCAGTATTCTTTTGACTTTGCATGAGGTGTGTCATATTGCGGGCATGCCGTCGACAATGAAGCGTCCGCATAGGCATATGGTGGCCATGCCGGCGCTCCCAGGGGAATTACCACATATTAGCGAGCGATAAGGAACGTCCATTGGCTACTGAGTCTACGACGAACACCACCACCATCATCGCACGCGCCGACCAGCATGACATTGACCTGCACAAGGCGTCGGATCGCGTGAACTTCGGTTCCATCAAGGAACCCATCGATGTGCCCTACCTGCTGGGCGTGCAGACCGACAGCTTCGATTGGCTGATCGGCTCCGACCGCTGGAAGAAGCGCGTCGAAGAGGATGAGGCTAACGGCACCAACACCGTGGCCCACACCTCCGGTCTCGACGAGGTCTTCAACGAGATCTCCCCGATCGAGAACTTTGCACAGACCATGTCCCTGACCTTCTCGGACCCGTACTTCGAGGAGCCGCGCCACACCGTGCAGGAGTGCAAGGAGAAGGATTACACCTACTCCGCTCCGCTGTACGTGAACGCCGAATTCGAGAACGGCGACACCGGCGAGATCAAGTCCCAGACCGTGTTCATGGGCGACTTCCCGCTGCAGACCCCGCACGGTACCTTCATCATCGGCGGCACCGAGCGAGTCATCGTCTCCCAGCTTGTGCGTTCCCCGGGCGTCTACTTCGACCGCCAGCAGGATCGCACCTCCGATAAGGAAGTCTTCGGCGCGAAGATCATCCCGAGCCGTGGTGCATGGCTCGAGTTCGAGATCGACAAGAAGGACCAGCCGCAGGTGCGCGTGGACCGCAAGCGCAAGCAGTCCGCCATCGTGTTCCTTATGGCCATCGGCATGACCAAGTCCGAGATCGCCCAGGCATTCAAGGACTACCCGCTGGTGCTCGACGCACTGGAGAAGGAAACCCTCGAGACCCAGGACGAGGCCCTCGTTGACCTCTACCGCAAGATTCGTCCGGCCGACACCCCGACCCCCGAGGCCGGCAAGAACCTGCTGGACTCCTTCTACTTCAACACCAAGCGCTACGATCTGGCCCGTGTTGGCCGCTACAAGATCAACCGCAAGCTGGGTGTCGAGGCCGATTTCAACGATCGTTCCCTCCACCAGGAAGATATCATCGCCACAATCAAGTACCTGGTGGCCCTGCACGACGGTGCGGCGACCTTCCCGGGCAAGCGCAACGGCGAAGATGTTGACCTGCGCGTGGACGTCGACGATATCGATCACTTCGGCAACCGTCGTATCCGCCAGGTCGGCGAGCTGATTCAGAACCAGCTGCGTACCGGTCTGAGCCGTATGGAGCGCGTGGTGCGCGAGCGTATGACCACTCAGGACGCCGAGGCCATCACCCCGCAGTCCCTGATCAACATCCGCCCGGTGAACGCCACCATCAAGGAGTTCTTCGGCACTTCCCAGCTCTCCCAGTTCATGGATCAGAACAACCCGCTGTCCGGTGTGACGAACAAGCGTCGTCTTTCCGCACTGGGCCCCGGCGGTCTGTCCCGCGACCGCGCCTCCATGGAGGTGCGCGACGTGCACCCGTCCCACTTCGGCCGTATGTGCCCGATCGAGTCTCCTGAAGGCCCGAACATCGGTCTGATCGGCTCCCTGGCAACCTTCGGCCGCGTCAACCCGTTCGGCTTCATCGAGACCCCGTACCGCAAGGTCGTCAACGGCCACGTGACCGACGAGGTCGAGTACATGACCGCTGACCGCGATCTTGACCACGTCATCGCCCAGGCCAACCAGGAGCTCGACGAGAACGGCAACTTCGTGCAGAAGTCCGCCCTTGCCCGAGTCGGCGAAGAAGAGGCGGTCGATGTGCCGGTGAGCTCCGTGGACTACATGGACGTCTCCCCGCGCCAGATGGTCTCCCTCGGCGCCTCCCTGATCCCGTTCCTGGAGCATGATGAGGGCCACCGTGCACTGATGGGTACCAACATGCAGCGTCAGGCCGTGCCGCTGATCGAATCCGAGCGCCCGTTGGTGGGCACCGGCTCCGAATGGCGCGCCGCCAACGACTCCGGCGACGTCATCAAGTCCGAGAAGGACGGTGTGGTCACCTACGTGTCCGCCGACCTGATCCGCGTGATGAACGACGACGGCACCACCAGTTCCTACAAGCTGGCCAAGTTCCAACGTTCCAACCAGACCACCTGCTACAACCAGCGCCCGATCGTCCACGACGGCGAGCGTGTGGAAGCCGGCTCGGTTATGGCTGACGGCCCCGCCATCCAGAACGGCGACCTGGCCCTGGGCAAGAACCTGCTCATCGCCTTCATGCCTTGGAACGGCTACAACTACGAGGATGCTGTGATCATCTCCCAGCGCCTCGTGCAGGACGACACCCTCTCCTCCATCCACATCGAGGAGTACGAGATTGACGCCCGCGAAACCAAGCTGGGCGCCGAAGAGATCACCCGCGACCTGCCGAACGTCGGCGAGGACGCCGTGGCCAACCTCGACGAGCGCGGCATCATCCGCATCGGCGCCGAGGTCGAGGCCGGCGACATCCTGGTCGGTAAGGTCACCCCGAAGGGCGAGACCGAGCTGACCCCGGAGGAGCGCCTGCTGCGCGCCATCTTCGGCGAGAAGTCCCGCGAGGTGCGTGACACCTCCCTGCGCGTGCCTCACGGCGAGACCGGTACCGTCATCGGTGTCAAGGAGATCACCCGTGAGGATGCCGAGGAGGACGGCGACGAGCTGCCCAACGGCGTCAACCAGATGATCCGCGTCTACATCGCCCAGCACCGTAAGATCACGGTGGGCGACAAGCTCTCCGGCCGCCACGGCAACAAGGGTTGCATCTCCCGCATCCTGCCGGAAGAGGACATGCCGTTCCTGGCTGACGGTACTCCGGTCGACATCATGTTGAACCCGCTGGGTGTGCCTTCCCGAATGAACCTTGGCCAGGTGCTCGAACTGCACCTCGGCTGGATTGCTCACTCCGGTTGGGACATCTCTTTGGATCCGAATCTGGAAGCCGAGTGGAAGAAACTGATTCCGTCCGGTGCCGAGAAGGCCGAGCCGAACACCCCGGTTGCCACCCCGGTGTTCGACGGTGTCAAGCCTGAGGTCCTGAAGGGCCTGCTGTCCACCACGCTGCCGAACCGCGACGGCGACCGTCTGGTCGGCCCCGACGGCAAGGCCACCCTGTTCGATGGCCGTACCGGTGAACCGTACACCAAGCCGATTTCCGTTGGCTACATGTACATGCTGAAGCTGCACCACCTGGTCGACGACAAGATTCACGCTCGTTCCACCGGCCCGTACTCCATGATCACCCAGCAGCCGCTCGGTGGTAAGGCCCAGTTCGGTGGCCAGCGCTTCGGCGAGATGGAGGTGTGGGCCCTTGAGGCCTACGGCGCCGCCTACACGCTGCACGAGATGATGACCACCAAGTCCGATGACGTCGACGGCCGTGTGCGTGTCTATGGTGCCATCGTCAAGGGCGATAACCTGCCGCCGGCAGGCATCCCCGAGTCGTTCAAGGTGCTCCTGAAGGAAATGCAGTCCCTGTCCCTGAACGTCGAAGTGCTCAACGCCGAAGGCGTGGCCATCGACATGAAGGATGAGGATGACGATCCGGCCAGCTCCGCTGACGACCTCGGCTTCAACATCGGCGCCCGCCCCGACGCGGCCGCCAAGGAAGACCAGAAGGCCGAAGAGCCCGAATACCAGTGATCCCTCGGGCTGCATGCGGTCAATACGCCGCGTGTAGCTCCGCCAACGTGAAATAAATAACGTACAGAGACCTTTCCGGTTTGCACTACCCCTCAGTCAGCCTTGGCTGACAGCTCCCCTGACAAGGGGAGCTTGGGAAGGTCTCAAGAACAGAAACGGATTAACAAGTGCTGGACGTCAACGCATTTGACAAGATTCGCATCGGCCTTGCCACCGCCGATGACATCCGTGGTTGGAGCCACGGTGAGGTCAAGAAGCCTGAAACCATCAACTACCGTACGCTGAAGCCTGAGAAGGACGGTCTGTTCGGCGAACAGATCTTCGGCCCGACCCGTGACTGGGAGTGCGCCTGCGGCAAGTACAAGCGCGTGCGCTTCAAGGGCATCGTCTGCGAGCGATGCGGCGTCGAAGTGACCCGCAGCCGCGTGCGCCGTGAGCGCATGGGCCACATCGAGCTCGCCGCCCCGGTGACGCACATCTGGTTCTTCAAGGGTGTGCCTTCCCGCCTCGGCTACCTGCTGAACGTCACCCCGAAGGACCTGGAGCGCGTGATTTACTTCGCCTCCTACATGGTCACCGAGGTGAACGAAGACGAGCGTCACAACGATCTGCCCGGCCTGCAGGACGAGTTCGATTCCGAGATCAAGCGCCTTGAGCAGCGCCGTGACTCCGACATCGAAGCCCGCGCCAAGAAGGTCGAAGAGGATCTCGCCGCCCTTGAGGAGGCCGGCGAGGCCAAGGGCCCGGCCCGCACCAAGTTGCGTAACGGTGCCGAGCGTGATATGGCTGCCATCCGCACCCGCTACAACGACCAGATCGCCCGTGTGGACGCCGTCTTCGACAAGTTCAAGAAGCTCAAGCCCGGCGACATGGTCGACGACGTGGACCTGTGGCGCGAGATGCAGGACCGCTACGGCGATTACTTCGACGGCTGCATGGGCGCCGAAGCCATCAAGAAGCGCCTGCAGTCCCTCGACCTGGAGACCATCTCCAAGGAACTGCGCGAGGAGATCAAGGACGCTTCCGAACAGCGTAAGACCAAGGCCCTGAAGCGCCTCAAGGTCGTCAACGCCTTCCTGACCACCGGCAACAAGCCGGAGGCCATGGTGCTCGACGTGATCCCGGTCA
>OFMF01000469.1_pt1 | contig 38952 bp, 30 predicted proteins | sample 1541771 | NCBI WGS metagenome assembly OFMF01 (sample SAMN04209235, study PRJEB22552) | human gut metagenome | biome: gut; material: feces | host: Homo sapiens | place: USA: Oklahoma
AAAGGAGGGAAAAGGAAGATACACAAATACGAACAAATTATGATATAATGGAAGGAGAAAGCCAATGGACCCAAAATTGAAAGAGGATATAATAATAGCAGGTCCCAAAGCACAATATGATGAACATGCAAAACAATTGTTAGCCCATAAGGAAGTTTTGGCACAAATACTTTCCAATGTGACAACGGAATTTAAAGGAATGGAACCGTGTGAGGTCATTCCCTACATTGAGGGAGAAGTGGAAATCAGCAAGGTATCCATCCTTCCGGGAAAAACAAACATGCCTAAGATTAAAGGCACGAATCTGGAAAGTAAGATTTCTGGAGAAGGTTCATCTACATATGATGTTCGTTTTTATGCAACAATTCCAAATCAAAACAGTTGCATGGAAATCATTGTAGATGTGGAAGCCCAGAAAGATAATCCATCATATGACCTTGTGGCAAGAGGAATATTCTATAATGCAAGACAAATATCTTCTCAGCTAGATAGGGATTTTATAATTCCAAACTACAAAGATATTAAGAAAGTGTATTCTATATGGATAAGCATGAACAGCCCCAAAAAGCTGGAAAATTCTATCGTGCAATATACAATAGAACCAAAAGCTGTAGTGGGGAATGTGACAGAATTCGGGAAATATGATTTACAGACAGTGGTACTGGTAAATCTGTCAAAACAAGTAGCAGAACAGACTGAAAAACTGTCTCTGCATCGTTATTTAGGAACCTTGTTTTCTACAGAGATGAAGCCAGAAGAAAAATTCTCACTGCTGGAAAAGGAGTATGGACCAGTAGATGAAAACATGGAAAAGGAGGTTAGAGAGATGTGTAATCTAAGTGATATGCTTGTAGAGGAAGAGCGCATTAAACTTGCGAAAGAGATGCTTGCTGACGGAAAACCGGATGAAGAAATTTTGAAGTATTCTAAAGTTTCAAAAGAGATGTTGGCTGACTTGAAAAAGGAACTTTTCCAGAAGGCATAAAGAAACTAAGAAGGGAACTGCCATTGGCAGCTTCCCTTCTTCCTTCTATGTAGGAATATCGAAGATATCCGAAAGCGTATTGTGCCACAGGCACTTTTACAGCCATGGCTCTCGGAGAGACTTTCCGAGAAAGGATAGCAGAGCTATCCGATACGCAAAGGTCACGAACACAGAGAAGGAATACAAAAAGATACTGACAGACGCAATCAATAACAGAAGGGAGACCATAGATATGTGTGAAGCTGCTGAAAGAGCATTTAAAAAAGAGCGAGAAGAAGGCATCGAAGAAGGCATGGAAAAAGGCATGGAAAAAGGCGAGAAAAAAGGAGAGAAAAAAGGAGAGAAAAAAGGAGAGAAAAAAGGTATCGAAAAAGGTATTAAAATAACAAAAATGATTCTTTCCGGAAAGTCAGATGAAGAAATCATGGAGTCAATGGAACTGACAGGAGAAGAGTTGGAAAAACTGAAAAAGAAACTAGAAGAAGACTAAGTACATGTGGAGGGGCTGTCATTGGCAGCTCCTCTTTTTGCTTTTTACATAATATTTGATTGTTAGAAAAATAGTAAAGAGTATAAAATTTGCAACATAACATAAGCCTTGACTTATGTTACAAAACAGGATAAAATAAAGAAAAGACCAAAGGTTTTTGCATAAGAAATAAGGCTTTTTCTCCCTTGGACTAAAACAAATAAAATTTTCATGGATATATAAAATTGGAGAATACAAAATATGATTTATAAATTTAGAAAAGATTTAGAAAATGATGATTATGCATATAAAGTGATGACGGATAAATTAAATGAATTGTTAAAAGAAGAAGGGATTCCGACAAGGGCTGGAGAAAATTTTCGTAGCAGAACCGGACTAATTGCGCTGAAACCATATCCATGGAAGGGATTTGCAAGTGAAACGAAGAAACTAATGAAAATGCCATGGATTAGTCGTGTAAAAAAAGGCAGGATGTTTTTAGAGGACGGAAATCTTATTATTGTCATAAGTGCTCATTGCAATGGAATTGAAATGTTAAAACAGACAATGAATCCGGAAGATGAGATTGTTTTTTACGAATATGAAAATTCCAAAAAGGAAGAAGAAGGGGAAAAACGCATAGACCTAAGTAAGTGAATTACCCACCATCTAAAGGTAGTGGGCTTCTGTTAAATAGTTCACCAGACTAAATTGACAAATAAAAAGGGAAATGCTATAATATATCTATAGATATATAGAAAGGGAGGGAAGAACATGAAGGAAATCAAAATTGATTATATGGAAATTTTAAAATTTATCTTGACTCTAGTAAAGTATTATTTCATTTTTATAGGAATGTTTCTGTGGCTTGGAATTGAGATAATTGGTGGATTTGGAGAAGGCATGTTCTTAGGCTCACTTTTTGATGAGTAAAACATGAAATTAATATAAAAATAAAAAAACAAAAAGAAACTGCATGATATGAAAGAGCAGTTTCTTTTTTTGTGTCATAAAACAAAAATAAAAAAGAGAGCTTTGTTTATAGCACAGGCTCTCCTTTTTTATGGAATTGTTCTTGCTTGATGGACAAATGACCGTAACAAAGAAAAATCACAATAGACCTTAATAAAATGGAAAGAAAAACATGTTACAAAAATTAAACATTGTTCTAAAATGTTGACATTTTATTAAGAAATGGATTATAATTAAGATTGTAAAAAATGGTCGAAAAATCAGCGAAAAAGGCATCTAAAACACTGATTTTAAACCAACGAAGAAAAAAGAAAGGAGAAGGGAAATGAGGGTGAAGCGAAAGGCTGTGCAATGGTTTGCGACAGCCATGGCAGTCACCATGATAGCTTCTAATACTGTTGCAGCTGCAACGTGGAAACAGGATGCAACCGGAACGTGGTATCACTACAATGACCAAAACGTGAAAACGGTTGGCTGGTATCATGATACAGACGGAAAATGGTATTATTTAATGTCTGATGGAAAGATGCTTGCAAATACCTGGTTTCAGGATGCAGACCAAAAATGGTACTATCTGTCTTCTTCTGGAGCCATGTTGACAAATGCATGGTTTCAGCACACAAATGGTGCATGGTATTATTTTGGCAGAACAGGAGCTATGCTTGCAAACACTGTAACTCCTGATGGATATACAGTAAGAACAGATGGAACATGGAATCCAGAAATTGCGAAACTTGTAAATACTTGGTTTCAAGATGCAAACCGAAAATGGTATTGTTTTTCGGAAAATGGGTTGATGTATCGTAATACATGGCATCAGCACACAGATGGAAAATGGTACTATTTCAATGAAGATGGAATCATGCTTGCCGGATGCCTTACTCCTGATGGATATACATTGAATGCAGATGGGACATGGAACACTTCCATTGCCAAGAAAGAAATGCCATCTTATGGACCAGGGGGAGGAATAATTTCCAGTGGTTCACACCACAGTTCCAGTGGTGGTGGCGGTGGCGGTTCACACAGTTCGGGTGGCTCAAGTAGTGGTGGTGGGTCCAGTAAACCAGAGAAACCAATTGAACCAGACAAGCCTATTGAGCCGGAGAAACCAACTGAACCAGACAAGCCTATTGAGCAGGAGAAACCAACTGAACCAGACAAGCCAATTGAACCAGACAAGCCTACTGAGCCAGAGAAACCAACTGAACCAGACAAGCCAGGGGTGGCAACCCCATCCGAAGCAACCTATTCTTACTCTGTAAAATATAAGGATGTAGAGTCAGAATATGTATTGAGCGAAGTGGCTGGAAATGCAAAAAAAGGCAGCACCATAACTATTGACCACCTGGAATTTGACGGATATGATATCTGCGAAAATCAGCCGGAAAGTTTCGTTTTGACAATGAACCGGAAAAATGTGAATGTGTACTATGAACGCCAGCCAGAAGTGGCAACTCCTAGTGAAGCACAAGTAAATTGGGAAGTGCAGTTTGTAGATGCAGAAACAAACAACATCCAACTGGCTCCAAAACGAAATGGTAAAATCAAGGAAGGTGGGACTCTCTACATTAACTATATGAGTCGGATTATAGACGGCTCTGATGTATGGGAAGCTGTTACAGAACCTCCGATGGAGATTACTGTGTATGGACCGGGAGACCAAATTTACTATGTGGAGTATGAGTTAACAGAAACTCTGCCAGACCCGGAAGACCCGGAACAGGCTGAAAAAGACAGATTAAACGAATGGATGACCACTGCCAAAGAATATGAATCTGCCATTACAGGAGAGAGCGAAGAGAATATCTCAAACTCCAGATTCCTTGTATCTAATCAGGAGGATAATGATATCCGTGTCCGAACAATGATTGGACAGCTTGATGATACAGGGGAGGTTATCTTCTATATAATAGGAAAGAATTTTGAGCCAAATGGAATTATAATTCCAAATGTCTACGACAATGTGGTGTATTCGAATCTTCTTGAGGATGAAATCACAATTGGCAAAGATACCTATTACATAGTAAGGATGTCTGTGGAACGGTCTTATGACCCAGATACATGTACACACAGATGGACGGTAGTGCGAGACTTTGATGCAACCTGTTTAGGTAAAGGAAAACAGACTTACGAATGCGAAAAGTGCGGAATGGAAATGGAAACCGTTACGCCAGCTCTGGGACATGTTGATAAAGACAAGGATTCTGTCTGCGACAGATGTGACCTTAGAACATTTGAACAGCAATTAGGAAGTCAGATATCAACAGACATTGCGATTGAGGGCGGGACAAAAAGAAATCTGACCTTCACATGCATTGATGAAGATTATCAAGGTGGAATGCTGTATATCAGCAATGAAGCCATTCCTTTATCAGACTTTAACGGATATGGAAGCCTGGACTACGAAGAATCGAATGTAAGAAGGTACTTCCATTTCGGATTTAAAAATGAATTCTCCATTCATGGAGATTCCTTAATGCTGATTCAGCGAGACGATAACGTTGAGATGGATTATGCAATGGTATTGACCGAAGCGCAGCAAGCAACTTATGAAGATGTGATTCCAAATACAAGTGCATACCTGGTACGCAAGCCGGGAGAAACAGCCCTTGTTGGAATAGCAACAGATGGCACAAAAAATGCAGTTGTAGACCCTGACTCAGAAACATACGGAATTAGACCAGTAATATTATTGGCAAAACCGGATGCGGGTGTTGCAGAATCTGCTCACTGGAATTTGGGTGACATCGTTGCAAGAGAAATTGACGGGAACACATACATGTTCGAGTGTATTGACCAGAACTATTCAGACCGAACAGAAAATCACAAACAGGCTGCATTATTCTTATGCACCAGCGTAATTGGTGCTGATACTGGTTCTGAATATGTATATGAAGAACAGCTGGATGGAACAATGGACTATACATTCTATCCGGGTCCAATCGTTAATTTTGGAAACTCAAATGACTATAAGTATTCGAAAGTCCAAAAATGGCTGAATAATTCCAGTGATGATTTTTACAACTGTGAAACCATTAATATTGGAGTGGATTATGCCTACATGGGCGCAACAAGCGAACAGAGATTCAGCGAACTCGATGAAGACCAGTTGAAATCATTTTACATTGGTAATCAGAAACTGACTGGAAAACTATTCAGCTTGTCTGTGGATGAAGCATTGAAGTACAAAGACTATCTTTGGAAGTTCAATGGCTCAGATACAGAAAACCCGGAATCTCAGTACGGTTCGTTTTCAAAAGCCTATTGGTTGCGAAATCCAATGGGAATGTCGAGCGAATACAATGAGACAAAACAGGTTTATGTAGTGGATTTGGTAAATGGCAACATTCATCCGAATGCAATTAAACCGGAAATTGACACAGAGGATGAAGAGTTGAAAGTTACAAGCACTGTGGGAGTACGACCAGCATTCGTAATGCCACAAGACTAAACATGGAGGAAAATGAAATGGCTAAACGACCTATTCTTAACCGTAAGGCATTCAGAAAAAGTATGCGCCGTCATGCAGTAATGTCTTTGGCTGCTCTTATGGTTACTCAAAATGCTATGGTTTCGTTTGCATCAGTTTCACCAACTAACACCCAAATCGAAGAATCGACCAAGAAAGAAACTGAGGAAGAATCCAAAGAAGTAATCGAGGAAGAAACCGAAGCAGAAACTGAGGAAACAACCGAGGAAGAAACCGAAGCAGAAACTGAGGAAACAACTGAATCAGGAAAAGATGAAGAAATTCTTGATGAAGAAATTCTCGAAGATGACAAGCTGTTAGAGGAAGAGATTCCAGTTGGAACACCTTCTAACGCAACTCCGGTAGACATTTTTGAGAATATGCCTGAAATCGGAACATCTGATTTTACGGAATGGTTCTTTGACAATGTGAAATCCGAAGACCTCTGGAACTGGGTTCTGGAATTAATGGAATCCACGGACGAAGAGGATGAAACCGTAGAATCTTTTATGAAATGGTATGCTGAAAATGAAAACAGAGTCAATAAAGCATATCATGAATTTTCCGGAATGGCTACATTAGAAAGCAGCACCGGAGACCTCTGGACTGGCTGGACAGGAAATACTCAGTGGAATGGAGACGGTACAGAAGCTGCTCCATATGAAATCTCTGAGCTGTCAGACCTGATGGGACTCTCCGAAATGGTTGCAGCTGGAAATGATTTTGCTGGAAAATATTTTGTTCTGACACAGGATATTGACATCGGAAATCTTAAACAGAGTTGGAATCCGATTGGATGGTATCAGAACAAAGCAGACCTCGGAAAAGCTGTAACAAATAAATTCCGTGGAAACTTTGATGGTGCTGGAAACACTATCAGCGGTCTTAAAGTAGTTAATGTTGCACATACATTAAATAATATAGGTCTTTTTGGTGCGGTTGAAGGCGGTTCTATTACCAATTTAACTGTAGATGCAGATGGTGGCGTAAAGGGTGGAGACAATGTAGGTATCTTAGCTGGCTCTGTTGAGGGAGACACTATTATCTATAATGTAACAGTAACAGGTTCTATTTCCTCTACCGGAGATGCTGGTGGTATTGCCGGACAGGTGACAGGAGATAGAAATGCAAAAGCTGGAACAGTTACCATCGAAAACTGTATTGCAGATGGAATAACCATTCAGGCTACAGATGATGGAAGCTATGTAGGTGGTATTGCCGGAAATGCTCAGAATACGAATATCATTGATGTTTCTGTTCGCACATATGATGGTGGCTCCAATCGTATTCAGGGACAGGGTTACGTTGGTGGTATCGTTGGAAGACAGAATCGTGCAAGCCTTTATAACACAATGGTAGAAGGAACTATTGGCGGTTCCGGCTCCAGGGCTATTGGTGGTATTGTAGGTAAGTATGAAAGCGGAAACACTATTCTTGCTCGCTTTGATGGAACAGTTGCAAACAGCAATAATGGAGGAGCTTCCAGAGAAGGAACATTCTTCGGTACAAGAGATGGTGCAAATAACTTCTCTTACGGAACTGGAAAGAGCGATAATTTTGCTTATCTGTTTACCACAGACGCATCTATGGCAAAAAAACCATTTGGAAGCAACATTGATAAAGATAATTCCTTTACCACAGATGCTCACATTGGTTACTGGACAAATGATGGACGCAACTTCCATTTAGTAGCAGGAACTCTTGACAAAGAACAGAAGGATGTTTACTTCTATGAAGAACTGGAAGCTGCTGTTAAGCACATTGTAATCAACAAACTTGGAAACACCTTCTCTACAGAAGAGTACTGGGATGGTTGTGATTTCAAAATTGACCATTTTGCTCCAAACTCTTTTGGTGCTCCAATTAGAGGATATCTGGTATCCATTCCAAGAATTGATGCAGCAACAGCCACTGGCTATGACACAGATGTAGCTACTTTAACTGCAATTGGCAAGACAACTAACTCTTACTACAAGCAGATTGATATGGATAATCCATCTGCTGTTGCCTATGGAGATGTAATTGAAGTTGCAACCGCAGCAAAGAACAGAAACGGCAATCGTTACCAGATGGTATACGATGAAAATGAACCTGGAAAGGTAAAACCTCCTACATATACTGACGAAAACGGAGATGTTATTGATATGACATATCAGTATGGCGGTCATTATACCTTTACCATGCCGGAAGCTGATACAGAGCTGAATGTAGAATACATCAAGGTTACAACAGGTCTTACCATGACTCCTCCGGAAACAACCATTAAAGTTGTTCAGACGAGAGAGGGAGACAGAAAGAACCCGCAGATTACTACAGCAGTTTACAATCAGGAAGGCAAACTGATTGCCAAGTATATTGGTGATACTGTTGACCAGTCCGTAACTCCAGACCCTGTAAGCATTCATGCAGAACACAATGGAGAAGGCAGTGCTCATGATAAGACTGTAAAATGGTCCATTGACAATGAAAATCTTCTTGTTTTATCTAATGTAGATACAACAAACTGGACAGAAAAAGATGCTCGTGTAATGCCGAACATGAAGTCCAACTTTATTACAACCACTCTTAATAAGAAGGTACAGGAGCAGATTGACAGCGGATATGCAAATGCTATTGACAACACCGTATATTCTGATGTTGCCATTGTAACTGCATCTACAAATCCGGATACATCTGTAGATAATCAGGCAGTTACAGCAAACACTCGTGTTAATGTAACATTCCAGATTATTGATAACACAACCAGAAGAGTAGAAGGACTGGTTCTCAGCGAGAGTGATATTGTAATCACAATCACAAGAAAACTGACAGGAGACAGAACTAAGCCAGTTGAAACTATCTTCTGTGATGAACCTTCTGTATTAGGCGCAACTCTTAATCCAAGCAGACCATTCAATAAGAATGTCACATGGAGAGATGAGAACTCTGGCTCTATCATCGTTCTTGAGCCTTATGGAGACCACAGTGAAAACTGTAGAGTTACCGCACGTTACAATGCAGATGGAGTTTCCAACCCGCAGTGGATTCAGAGTGTAATCCAGGCTGATAATCAGAAACGTGCAAAAGATAAGTATGTGAAATTGGACGGAAGCGCAACAAAGACAGAAGTAATTACCTCTGTTGCAGATGACCAGACTCATGGCGAGGTTTCTGCAAAATGTAACGTAACACTCAATTTTGTTACTGTTGATGAAACTGTAATTCATCCGGAATCTGTTTCTATGAGCCAGAATATGGTAAATTACGACCTTGCTATTACAAAGGCTGGAGACATCAACAGCGAAATCAAGGGATATGATGGATTTGAAACAATAGACCTTGACTGCACTGTAAATCCTGATTGTCCGGTAGATGATGCACACGAGCCATATGACAGAAGCGTAACATGGTCTGTTTCTGACCCGGATGTATTAAGCATTGACCAGGATGGAAACATCACTCCTAATAAGGATGCTCAGTGGATTAAGGATGCTATGGTTAAAGCACCTTATAAAGCAACCAAAACAGTTGAAGTTTACGCAACTGCAAACGACAACGGTGTAAAGGGAACCACAACGGTTACTTTAAATTATGTAACAAACTGCGTTGAGTTAGATAAGGAGACTATGGATTACAACTTATCCTTCACCAAGGCTGGAGATATTAAGTCTGCAACAACCAAGACAAATGGTTTTGACGCAAGAAACCTTGTTGCAAGCGTTTATCCGGAGCAGAAGGATGTTGTTTGGGCTTCCTCTGATGCAGATGCAGTAACAGTAGTAGATGGTAAGATTACAGTAAATGAAAATGCTCAGTGGATTAAGGATGCAATGGCAAAAGCACCTTACACAGCAACCAAAACTGTAAACGTAACAGCTACTTACAACGGCATTGTAGATACATGTGTACTGACTCTGAATTTCAAGACAAATTGTGTTGAACTTCCATCTGACACATTAACCTACAATATGGAACTCATTAAATCCGGCAGAAGAAGCAGTCCTACCTACACATGGAGGGGTGCAGATGCCAAGAAGTTTGTTGCTACTCCATATCCGGATACCAAGGCAGCTGTAACTTATGGAACATCTAACGCAGCAGCACTGACTGTTGCAAAGGATGGAACAATCGCTCCTGTATTAAATGTAGATGCAGAGTGGATGAAGCCAGCAATGTCTTATCCGTACACAGCAACAACAAAAGTCAATATTTCTGGTGCAAGTGGAGAAAGCACAGATGTATGCGTTGTTACCTTAAATATCAAAGTTACTGACAACACCTATTCCGGCGGTAGCTCCTCCGGTGGCGGTGGTGGCGGTGGCGGTAGCTCCTCCGGTGGCGGTGGTGGCAGCCATGTAATTGGTGGCTCCACAACTGGCGGTCCTGGTGCTACTGGTCCTGGTGCTTCCGTACCTGATTATGTAATCAAGGATGGCAAGTGGGTATTCAACGAAAACAATAGCGGAAAATGGAACTATAAGGTTGGAAATATCAACACAGCCAATAAGTGGGCTGCTATCTTCAATCCGTATGCTGATACATCAAAGGGACAGGAAGCGTTCAGCTGGTTCAGATTTGATGCAAATGGCTTCATGGTAACTGGATGGTTCACAGATACAGATGGCAATGTTTATTTCCTTCACAATGTATCCGATAATACCCTTGGACGTATGTATACAGGCTGGAACTGGATTACTGGTGCAGATGGAAAGCAGAGATGCTACTACTTCAATCCGGTATCAGACGGTTTCAGAGGTAAACTCATGAAAAACACAACCATTAAAGACAGTACAGGTACTTGGACTGTAAATCAGAATGGTGAGTGGACTGTAAACGGAGTTGTTCAGGTAAGATAATTCCGTAATAGCAGTTACATAGGTCAAACAGGAGGGGCATGTTGCAGAACGCAATTTGCCCCTCCTTCAAAAAAAGGTAGGGGACTGTTGGCTTTTGACAGAAAACAAAAATGTTTATATGGGTTCGATTCCCGTTTCCCCTCTTTACAGAAGTTTCTGTAAACAGTACATTGAAAACCGAATAAAAATATTTGATAGAAAAGCCGAAAATAAAGGAAACTTACGAAAGTATGTTTTCTTTCTTACATTTAAAAATAAGGTAGCATTTTTGCTGTTTTTATGTTATAATAATAGCATAGGAAACCAAAATACTAACACTTTTAAATGAATATTTTCTCTGACGGAACGGGATATTAGGATTTGCGACCTTAATAAAACAGTTCAAAGGAGAGAAGATTATGAGAAAGGGTTTTATTAAGGTTTTAACAACAACAGCGTTATTAAGCATGTTAGCTTCATCAACCGTATTTGCGGGAGAATGGAAGTCTGATAATAATGGTTGGTGGTATCAGAATGATGACGGCAGCTATCCGACAAACACATGGCAGTGGATTGACGGAAACGGTGATGGTATTTCCGAAAGCTATTATTTTAATGAAAACGGTTATATGCTTGCCAATACTGTAACACCTGATAATTATACAGTAAATGCAGATGGTGCATGGACCGTAAATGGTGTGGTTCAGACTCAGGGGCAGTCAACAGCTACAAATCCTGTTCAGAATTATGATGAACAGTATCCATTAAAGGGTAGAGTAGAAAAGTACTTTGGCATTGAAAATGGAAACCTTGTTCCATACTGGCAACCAGCACATGTGATTAACGAAGGTGTTGTTCCGGCTGGAATGACAGGAATGACATACATCTCTCAAAAAGCAGTTGAGGAAAGAGATATTACCATGCTTAATCCAACAGGTGGATATAACTTAGCTGTATTAGCTATTTTATCTGGTTATAATGAAGCAAATATCCCTTGGAAAGATAATGCTGAAACAAAAGAACTTTTAAACGAAGTTAAGGCATTCATGAACAGCTTTGATTGGAGAAATGCTTCTGATTTGGAAAAGGCTACCCGTATTTGCAATCGTATTCATCAGGCTTCCTACGACCATGATGCTGCTAACGAAGCAGATACTACAGGTTGGTCCAATTCTTTAAGCTATGGAGCGTATGGTTGCCTTGTAAAAGGAAAGGCTGTATGTCAGGGATATCGTGAAGCTGCTGGCTTATTAGGACAGGCAGTAGATATCAAAGTTGCTGGAATGGGAGATGTAGGACATATTTATCCCGTATTTCTTGTCAATGATGTCTGGCTCGGAAACGAACCTACCACACAGAACAAATATTTTACTGTAGAAGATGTCTACCGTAAAAATGTTCTTGGAATGTATCAGCAGTTAGGTGACTACTGCGAAGCTACGGGATACGTTGTACCAACAGACAAATCCATGTTAAGCCAGTTTGGAATTCTGGGAGAAGAGTTCGGAAAAACAACCATCAAGTTTAAGCCTGAATACAAGTAAACATTTCAAAACAGCTATCAAATATTTTTATTTGGTAGCTGTTTTTTTGTTTTAGAATTTATTCCAAAACGTATCTTGTTTCAAGACATTGAAACAACTATAAAATCGACGTATTTACATTTCTTAGGAAAATTAAAAATATAAGGAGATTAAAATGAAATACTTATTAAAACATGTCTTATATCCGCTTTTTATGTTTGGAGTTTGCTGCCTATCCATATGGCTATTTATTGAAGATAAGTCAAAAAAATTATTTGAAGAAAGATATGGAGACAAATTTCGCTAATTCGAAGCGAAAATTTTAAGGAAAATAAATTGTTCACATATTAAATATAAAGGAAAGAATCAAGATGAAATTTTTATATGACCGTATTTTATATCCATTATTTTTATTTGGAAGCCTGTGCTTGCTTATATGGCTAATTATTGAAGCAAGAGCAGAAGAATTATATGAGGAACATATGAAGAACTGTTGGATAGATTAACGCTAAGGAAAAATATGCTGCTGCAAGATACACCTGTTGTAATACAAACGTATCTGTTGTTGAAAAAAATTAAATAGAAATAAACGCCTGTCTTGGGTATCTGCGGAGCCTATGGGATAAAATTTTAAAGTGCATTATGTTCGAAGAAACTTCACAACCAAAAGGAGACACATGAATCAATATAGAATCACATATGAAGCATTGTTTTTACCGAGACCACTACAGGGATTTGAATATAAAGGAAAACATATTGAAGCCTTGGCTTTATACTTTCTTTACAGATATTTTGATTCCAAAACAGGGGAGGAAATTTTCTTCAAACAGGAAGAACAACCTGCCAGAGAATTTAACTGTAACATAGATAAAGAGCATCTTTATCAAATGACTCCATTACATAGAACAGACTGTAAGGTGACATATGAATTACATGAATGTTATCTCTATTCCAGATTGGAACAATACCCAGAGATGATTACTTGTGAAGATGCTCTGGATATTTTAAAAGAAAATTTTCAGTGGTGGGATAATTCTAATAATAAACCTACTCAATGCACATCTTATGGAATGGTTAAGGTATAAAGGAGATATATGAAATATAACTTAGAGAAAGAAATTAAGCAGCAAATGGAACGGTATGAAACAGATACAGAATGAGGAGGATATTGAAGATATCCGATACGTCTTGTTTCGGGTGATTTGCGAAACGTATCGTACTGAAAGTACATAAAAGGCTAAAGAGGAGAAAATATTATGAAAAAGAAGAAAATAGTTCTGCTGACAGCTTTACTGACTGCAACCCTTTGTGGATGTGCAAAAGGAGAAAAGCCATCTATGGAAAACACAATCGTACAGGAAACAGTTGCAGAGTCTTTGTCAGAAAAGCCAGATGCGGAGACAGCAAAAGAAACGGAAAAGGAACCTGTACAGGAAGCAGAAAACAGTGGCATCAGTGAGGATTTCAAAGAACATTATAATGAAATCACAATTGATGGAAAAACCTTAAAACTCCCAATCAGCTACAAGGAATTTGTAGATGCGGGGTTTGATGTTCAGTCTACCTATTTAGATACAATATATAAAAGGGAGCGAACAGGAGGAAGTGCCTGTTGGAAAGAAGGAGAGAACAGTTTCTTTGCAGTGGAAATCAGCCAGAACAGAAGTGATGATGATATTGATATAACAAAAGGAGATATTGTTTCTTTCACTTGGGACCGTATGTCATGGGGTGGACAAAATGTGACCTTCTATGGGGGAATTAATGCAGAATCTACCAGAGAAGAAGTTGCTGCTGTTTTAGATGAAATAAGTAGTGATGAAGACTCGGCATCCTATGAATTGTTTTTAGATGAAGACAAAACAATGGGAATCTATGTTCTGTTCCTGGGAGATGAACTGACCACAGTGAATCTGTATACAGATTATACAGAATAAAACGTATCGTGCCATAGACACTCTACAGCCAACAACGCAATAGCGTTTTTATATATAAACTAAAAATACATGGAGGAATTTATATGAAAAAGAAAGTGTATCATAATACATCGTAGAAACGTATCGTGCCAAAAGCACCCAAAAGCCAAAGTTTTTATTAAAATAAAAACAATGAAACATGGAGGTACTTATGAAAAAGGGACGATTGAAACGAGGGTTAGCACTGCTTCTATCCACAGCAACTCTCAGCATGTCTGTGATTCCTCATTTGCCCCCTGATATCTTAACAGCATATGCATTTCATATGAATTTTAACACATCTACCAGTGGGGATGGACATTACGATATCAGCGGAAATATGCCAAATCAGCCAATCACCGATTTTCTTTGTATGAAAAAGGGAGCCAGTGCCAAATCTGAGTATGACTATTATAAAACTGATAATGATGTCAGTTATTCGGAGGGTTCCATCGAACATAAACGTCTGTTTTGGGCGTATATGCTAACGTATGGAAACTATACGGGAATCCATAAAGAATTTGATGACCATTCTATAGAAGAGTATTTTAGAACACCACTTGCGGGAAGCACAAAAGTAGCCAAGGAAGTTGCTTGGTCTCATGGAAAAGAAAATGGTGGAAGTTCCATAGTTGAAGACATGGCACATGATGGCTTTATGAAGTTGGAAAATATTCCGGCTGGTTGTAAATCTCCTCAAGATATTTTTAATTCCGTCAGCAAGTATGGAACACCAGAAGATGCTATTTCTATGGATTATTTAAAATCTGGTCCTGGAGAATTTGATGCCAAAAAACTTTATGATATGGCTGGATTACAAGATTGGGCTACATTTAGAAAATACTGTACCATAGAAGGCTTTCCAGTTAAGGTTTCAGGACCAGCGGGAGATAGAGAATATCCAATTCAAATCACATATGATGATTACTCATTTACATGGACAGTTATCGACCCGGATACAAAATATCCAGTTGCATCTTTGGAAAAGGGAGAAGTTATTTTCAAAGTTAAATATAATCCTGAAATATTTAAGGTATTAAATGTAACTGGATTAATTGAATATTTCGAGACTGATGATGCAAAGAACAAAGAGTCTCAGCCGTTTTACCGTGCATTTGGTAAAGTGAAAGTAACATATCCTGAGTTCTACATGACAACCAAATGGAAACCACAAGAGCCACAGGAACCAACTCCGGGTGGTGGAGGTAGTGATTTAGGTGAAGGTGACACAATTTCTGTAAAGATTTACGAACATAAGGAAACCTTTGAAAGCCACTATAAAGTAGACCTCACAAAATATGATTACGAAACCGGACATCCTCTGAAAGATTCTATTTGGCAAGTTCTGGAAGCATTCCCAGACAAGGACCAGATTGGAACAGATGATGAAACGGATGGAAAACTCGTAGAAAGCAAGATGCGAGAAGACCCGACCACATGGGATAACTGGTTGATTTTTGAAGAGGACATGGAAACGGATGAAAATGGATATATTAGCCATGACGATGAACGTTTCTATGATTTTGCACACAAATACTGTGACGGACATCCGATTCCACCAGAACCAGAAAGTAGTGGAGATGCCGAAGCAGATGAAGAAGCAGCGGATGAATATGCTCAGTTAATGGAAGAGTGGCAAGCAGCCGTTGACGAATGCGCCCAGGCTGCTGCTGACAGCAATGGAACATTCCATCACTGGGAATGTGGCTCTGAAACCGAACCATCCGAAGCAGAAGCATTTGAAGGCTCTGGATGTAAAACAGCCAGAGACCAGGCATATGAGAATTTCATTAATCTGAGATATTCCTACACCTTTAGAGAGGTTGACCCACGATATGGATATATCATTCATGGACCAAACGGACATCCGGATGATGTTCCTATTGAAATTGTAACCATTGCTTCTTCCGAAGCAGAAAAGGAAGCTGAGTGGACCGAATGCAGTAATGCAGATATTATTGTAGAAGGAAAAGCAGATAGTTCTCTTGGTGGAGGAAACAAGGATGAAGAAGGTGGAGAAGAAGGTGAAACAGAAAATGCAAGAGTTTTCATGGGAAGCCGTAGAAAGAAATCTTCTGATTCAAACACTGAAAGCAGATTGTATCTTACTGAAAAATATGAACTTTCCTGGGGCGAACAGATAGTCAATGCATTACGCAACTTTGTTGGTCTTCCGGATGAGTTTGTAGAAGAAAACAAATTCGAAATCAATATTGTTGCAGAGTATGACGAAGTTGAAGAAGCAACTCCTTCTGATGCAGAATATGTTGATGAAGAATTCCTGATTGACGATGTAGTTAATTCGACAACAGAGGAGACCAAGCCAGTAGAGGAAACTGAAAGTCAGGCAGAAGAAACCAAACCGGAAAAGGTAGAGCCTACAGTTCCTGAGACGGAGGAGCCAACAGCACCTACACCAGCAGAAACAAAACCAGTAGAAGAAACCAAGCCTGAGAAAGAAGAACCTACTGCACCTACACCAGCAGAAACAAAATCGGAAGAGAGCAAACCTGAAAAAGTAGAGCCTACTGCTGCCGAAACGGAAGCTGAGACAGAAGCAAAAGCCGAGACTGAATCTAACAAGGAACAGGTCAAGGAAGAAGTAACCGAAGAATCGAAAGAAATCAGCATTTCTGTTTCTCCGAGAAAAGTTCCATTGGTATCTGCAAAAAAACCAGAAGAAGCTATTCCGGGAGAAACTGTAGCAGAAGAGAATAAACCTGAAAGGGAAGAACCTACTGCTGCCGAAACGGAAGCTGAGACAGAAGCAACAAAACAGGAAAAACCGGAAGAGAGCAAACCTGAAAAGGTAGAACCTACAGTTGCCGAGACAAAAGCTCCTGTAGCAGAAGAAAGCGAACCGGGAAAACCGGAGATAGAAACCAGTAAACCGGACAACGTCTTAGAGGATGAAACTATCGCAGATGAAGATATTATTGCAGAAGATGATATCATCATTGCCGAAGACAGACTCTTAGATGAAGATGAAGCAACGCCGTCCAATACAGACAGACCGCAGAGGACATCCTATGATTATGAGCGTGAAGGTGTTACCTTTACACTTGAAAAAACAGACCCAGGCAAATTCTATGAAGCTGCGGGTGGATACATTGACCTTGATGGGGCAATCGTTGATTCTCAGCCGGAAGTCGATAAAGGACCCGCTGACAATATTGGACATAGCTTTAAAGTTTATGACCACCGTGTACCAGGACAAATTCACTTTAACAAGAAAGATATGCAACTGGCTGCCGGAGAAAATCCAGACTATGATGCATATGGCGATACTCAGGGTGACTCAACCTTAGAGGGTGCTGTATACGGACTGTTCGCAGCGGATGATATCTATGGACCGGATACACAGAGAGACGATTCTGGAAATGTAGTCAAAGGAACAGGAATTATCTTTGATGCCAATGACCTTGTGGCGGTTGCCACAACGGACAAGAACGGAGATGGTTCATTCCTTACCATTACAGAGAAACCGCATAGCATTTATAACTATAAGGAAGGAAAAATCGAATATACCAGAAAGGAATATCCGAAGAACCTGTATGATGCAGATACTTATAGGAAAGAATACGATGAGGAAGAGACCGGAAGAATCTACAAAGACAACGTAACCACAAATGGAGACTACTGGATAGGTAGACCTCTGATTCTTGGAAACTACTATATTAAAGAGCTTACCCGTTCCGAAGGCTTTGAGCTTTCCATCACAGGTAAGGATATGGAAGTAACCAACCCAACTGATGATAACCGGAATGATTACGGAGACACTGACGATTCCAAAACACATCCAGAAGGAAGTGCTTGGATAAAAGAGAAGATGAAACATGTCGTAACATTCCCGGAAGGAAACGCAGCATACGGAAACAGGGAAAACCTCTTTGATATCATGGTAGGTTCCAACAATGCGACAAAGGGATTCAATGTTGTTATTGACGGACTGCCAGAAGGAGCGGACTTCTACTTTGACGATGTAAAGACTCAGGATGTTATCATCCAGGTTCCGGTTGGTGGAACATGGGAAGATGCAAAAGAAGAGCCGTTATACATGACAGCGGAAGATTCCACAACTCCGAAGAGAGATATTGATGGAAACCCGATTAAAAATCCAAATGCAACATTAATTCCATCTCCATATGTTGGAGTCGGATTTGAAGCTAAAAAAGCAACAGGCACAACTGCCAATCCATCTGATACAGGAAAATATAACGCAGCATATGTAGATAAAGAAGAGAACTTCCGCTATGTGAAGTACGAACTTGAACAGATGATGCGTAGCATGGGAATTGATACACCAAAAGACAGTGCAACTGGTTCTTATTCCCAGATAGATTTCCCAGTTTACGATGAAGCAACAGGTGGTGGTGCATATGGAATGCCAGAAGTTACTATCAATGTAAGCAATGTATCAACCAACGCATCCGTTATCAATGCGATTCTGGATTATTACATTGCAAACCGCATTTACACTTATGGTGGTTTGCAGAGCATCCAGATGACAGGAAACACTGCAAGAGTAACCATTGTAGTTGGAATGAGTCCGAAGAAGACAACTCTTTATGAGTTAGATGATACAGGCAATGCAGTTGCCGGATACTTATTCAAACTTAATGAAAAGACCAAACGCTATGTATTAAGGAAGTATACAGGAGACCAGGTACAGGTTGTTCAGATTCCGGGTGCAAATGGCAAAGCAAAAGTAGTCTTTGCTCCAGATTTCAGAATTAATGAAAATGGAATGCCAGAAGACCTTATGTCAACCATGTCAGGTGAAGAATACCTCTGCTATGCTCCAGGAGATACCCTGTATGATTACTGGTATCAGGATGGAAATGGCAACTGGGTGGGACATGAAAAAGTCAGAAGAAAAGTTTATGTTCCGAAATTTGAGGACCAGAAGGTAGAACAGTCTACTACCAATACCTCTAAGGTTCCGGTTGTTCCGTCTAAGGAAGCCGTAAAAGACCCGGTAGGAAGCACTTATGTAGTTTATGACCCGATTTCCAAACAGTACACCTTACATGCTGGCGCAAAAGATGCTGATTTAGGTGGCGTAAAGTCATCCCACTTTACGATTGCCATTGACGATGGAAGAACCCAGCTTACACAGGCTGACATCGACAAGATTGGCGAAAACAATGTTTGGGGCTATGAAGTAGGAAAGACTATCAGCAACTCCGCTTACATCATGCGAGTTTCCGGTGCGGGTGCGAGTGTGCATACCTCTGAGGACTTTAATCAGGATGAGTCTTACATTAAGAATCAGAGACTTGTCTACAGTGGAATGTTTGACCTCATCGAAGATGGAAATACAAACAATTCACCAAATCCGGTGCAAGAGCGTATTATTGCACAGAAGATTAAAGTTACAAAGAACATTGATGAAAAATCCTACAATAACACAAACTCTTACACAGAAGTACACGAAGACTGGTTCACAGAAACCTTTGGCGGTTTATTCGGAAAGAATTCTCCAGCCAAGAAGATGGATAACTTCCGCTTCAAGGTTTACTTAAAGTCAAACCTGGAACGCCTGTATCGTGACAATGACGGAAATGTGCTCTGGCAAGACAGACTGGGAAATGAAATTGATGTCCTTGACAGAAATAAGAAGTTCCCGGCACTGGTCAACAAGATTTATACCAAAGTAACTCATGTGACGAATCCGCTTTATAAGGATTCCGAAGATGCAATCGTAAGCAATGACGCTCTGTACAGCTACACAGACGGATATATCAATGAAAACCAGAATAATGGTTATACTTCTATTCTGGAGACCATTGAAGTCAAGATGGAAGATAATGCTTCTACCAGAATGGTCAAGGCTTACAATTACGACAAGTTCTTTGATGCGGTAGCAGTTGCAAACAATGATAAGTGGGACGATGCAAACCCGACCTACACCTCATGGCAGCCTATCGGAAACACAGCAAACCGCACGGACAAGACCATTGAAAATGCGAAGGTTTCTGACAAGGTAAGACAGTTTGCAATTGACTGGTATCTGGATGATGAAATTGCAAAATTAATCAAGAAAGTACCAAACAACCCAGCAGAGAACGAAGACAAAGACGGAAGTGTTCCTTATTCAGACGAAATGTATGATGAAGCACTCCGCAATGCAATCATCAAAGCAGAGAACTACTTGAAGCCGTTCTTCTCCTATGATATGGATGAAATTTATTCCATTGAATGGGATAGTGAAGAAAACGGTGGCAAGGATAAGGATACAACAACCTTATCAGCAAATACTCTCTACGGAGATGCAGCAAACGACAGCGAAGGCTACTACTTTGCAAACTCCCAGTATCTGCCTTATGGTACATATGTGGTAGTAGAGCAGCAGCCAAGATATGACCACTTAGAAGACTTTAAGAACAAACACTATCAGATTGATAAGCCAAGAGAAGTAATCCTTCCTTCTGTTTATGAAAATCACGATGGCGCACAGGCTTCTCCGGAAGTGACCAATCCGTATTATAATTATGATGCGAATATCACACAGCCAGACATGGAGAAGAAGTACAAAATCCGATTTAATGAGGAAGCACTTCATCTCATCAAGGGAAGAAATGCAGAAGGTGACTTCGAGGTTTACAAGTACGGAATGGATATTGACAACATTGATAATGGCGTAACGGGAGCTGCTGCCGGAGATTACTTCGCATTGACCCAGAGTGAATTCAAACCGTACAAGAACTACTATAACGAACAGGATGACAGAACGACAGGAAATGTTCCTTACTATCTGACAGAAGGTTTGAGTGGTAGAACTGGAGTATCCAAATACTACAGATACAGTTCCGTAGCGGAAAATGCGGGAACGGCAAATGAAGTACAGTACACAGGTGGAACAAAGACAGAGGATAACGGACCGGGATTCTTCTATAAGGATAACGTAAAGACCATGCAGGGCGAGCAGATTGCTTATGATGGCAAATACGCACCAATGTTAGTTCCGTGGACTGTAGTAGCACCAAATGACACTGCGGATGAAGAAGCAGATGCAGTAGTACAGGCAAACGGCGAAAGCACTTATAAGGGATATGACTACACGAAATTCCGCAACCGTTTCTTTACCACAAAGTTAAGACTTGAGAAGCTGGATTCCGAAACCCATGAAAACATCCTTCATGATGGAGCAATCTTCAACATCTATGCTGCAAAGCGAAATGATGCGAAGGATGGCAATGGCGAAGTTATGTTCTATGAAGAGGACACTCTGATTTCCGGAACAAAGGAATTCTTAGAGTCCATGTGTGCAACAGACATTAAGCCTATCGCAAGACGATTCTCCTTCATAGACCGTCTGACCGGAAAGGAATATGGACCTGGAAATCTTTATACGGGAACTGTTCCGGCTGGCACTCCGATTTGTGAAGAGCCTGAAAAGATTATCCTTGGAGATTCCGAAGGAAATCAGACTGTCGCATTCAAGTCCTATTCAACCGTCCTTGACGGAAAGATGAAGGATGAGGAGACCAATACCAATCTGGTTTACCAGAACCAGACAGTAGGTTATATTGAAACACCACAGCCGTTAGGTGCGGGTGTCTATGTAATCTGCGAAGCAAAAGCACCATCTGGCTACACCAGAAGCAAACCTATTGCTGTAGAAGTATATTCAGACAAGGTTACATATTATAAACAGGCGAATAAGGATGAAAGAGTTCTTGCAGCCATGTATGAGTACCCATCTGATAATCCGACTACCAATGGAAACAAGCCACAGGATATTGTAAATGTGGCAAGAGTCAATGTAGAAAACGCTCCTATTAAGCTGACTGTTGAGAAAGTCAAAGAGTCCAGCCAGGGAACAGCAAACACTACACCGGATAAGACCGTAAAATACAAAGTCAGTGGAAGAGTAGACGGCACTTTAGCAGAGATTGGGAACAATCCGGATTTAGAGTACGCATACAATGAAGCTGGAGAGTATTTAGGGTATGCTTGGAAGAAGGGTACTCTGGAATATCTGGTAGAAAGAAAGAATGCTGGAGAAAACGTTGAGATAGCCTATGAGGGCAAGGTATTTGCCGGATATGGTTTCGTGACGAAGACCCTTGAGACCGCAGACGATGCCAACGGATATGTTGCGGGAGCAACCATGACCCTCTTTGATGCACTGGAAATCAAACTTTCCGGTGACACACAGGACCATGCATATGAAGGTCTTGTGATTGAAAGAACTGCCGACAACAATATCAGCAGAATGTATGTAAAACAGGGATATGCCGGAAATAAAGTCGAATTCGTAAAAGAAAAAGATGAAGACGGCAAAGAATATGTCCTTGAATATCCGGCTGGCGTAGATAAGAACCAGAACCCGATTAAGGCAGAAGGTAACATCTGGACAGCAGAGACGATTGAAAGACCGGATACAGATATCCTGTATTACGACCTTGACAGTCTGGAAGTCATTTCCGTTGATAATGTAGATGGCAAGAAAATCAAGTACGGATACAATAAAGACCATGATAAGGTATCCATTGATGTACTGGAATCTGACAAGAAGAATCATCCAAAGACAGATACAGAGTATTCCGTCTATGCATTCAAGGGTGGAATCCCATACCTGGAATTTGTTGGTGGAGACTTCAATGAAATCAGCTATTCCGCTATCAATAAGACCATAACGGTTGGAAAAGGCACAGTGGTATATCATCTTGACCGAGATGGAAACCGAGATGCCAAGGTAGACCCATATACAGGTATGGCATACGTTACGGAAGAAAAACCGGACGGAAGCGAAAGAGTCCTTGTATGGGCTGTCAACATCCACCGAGATGAGTTTGGAAACATTATCGCAAGAGACAAGATTACCACCTCCAGAATTGCAACTCTGGGAGAAAACGTAGACGGATATCATGAGGATGAGATTGTGGATGTTACCAATAACTCCGGACATGACATTCCGAATGAAGAAAAGCCGTACTACGAGCACAGCGAATCCGGTTACATTACCGGAACATGGGACTCTGCTGCCGGAGAAGAAAGCCATAAGGAGAGTACCGTAAACAAGAACGAAAATGGTCAGAATATGAATGATGATGTTCTGGTGGACGATAACAATGGTACGTTCAATAAGGAACTGAATCCGACATACGATGAGCACGGTCTTGTAAACTACTACCAGAGAAGTGACGAAACCTATGATAAGGGAACCGAACTCTATGACAGAAATGGAGACTTTGTCAGATATCAGGATTCCGACAATCTGGAAGAGTATAACAATGCAGCTTACAGAATCAACGAGCATGATGAGTTATATGATGGAGATGAAACCAAGGAACACCAGACACAGAAGAATCTCTGGCACAGACAGGGAGAAAACTACATTCTGGAAAACACCTGGGTAACATCCGACAAGACTCCAAATGACCCGTTTGACACCACTCCGATGGATGGACAGCCTGACGTACTCAAACGAGTACCAGTCGGACACTACATCATGGAAGAGTTAAAAGTACCGAAGGGCTACTTAAAGGGAATGCCAACAGGTATCACTGTCAATGAAACGGATGTAATGCATCACGCCAGCATGATAGATAAGACCACCAAAGTTGAGATTTCCAAGATTGACGGTACAGACAAGCAGACATTCGACATCATCAACATGGAGACCGGATTAAAGGAAGGTACAACCGTTGAAGGTAAGAATGGCTATGGATACGGACAGGTAGCGGATGCAATCATTGCTCTTTACAAAGCAAAGAAAGTATATACCGCAGACTTTATTACCTATCCGAAGGGTTACTATCTGGTTCGTGAGAATCCGAATGGGGACCCGATTACCTACTATGCAACAGACAGTATGGTAAGCAGCATCAAGGAGTTGACAGCGAAGTGGACAACGGAAGCTGCACCTATCTATTTAGAAGGTGTACCGGAAGGTTACTATCTGTTAGAAGAACTTGAGACTCCGGATGGATTTGCAACCGCAGAGCCGTTAGAGGTTTATATCAGCAACACCGCAGAAGTCCAGACTGTTATCATGAAGGATGACCATACAAAGGTAGAGGTTGCCAAGCATGAAATGACAGACAAGGGCAAGGAACTGTTAAATGGAGCTGGCTTTACCCTTTATAAAGGCAATGCAGACGGAACTTACAATCCGGCTGATGTAGTGGATACCTGGATGAGTGATGACATGACAGATTACACAGATGTTATCAATCTGAAAGATTATCCGAACACATCCGGAGAAGATAAGGAATCCGGCTTCCGAAGCGAGTTTGAAGCCATGTACAAAGAATATGGCACAACCGAAGGAACCACCGTGCGCTGGTCCGTAGAACGTACTGCAAAGAGAAGTTCCGCAGACGATAATGCATGGGTACTGGAAGACAGAAAACTTGTAACGGTAGCAAACAATGTCGTAACGTTCCCGGCTGGTATGTCAGAGGAAGACAAACAGGGATTCCTTGCAGCATACAATGCCAATACGAAAAATGAAAACATCATCAAGTGGGCGAATGAGAAGTCAGCAACGTATGTATCCCATACCCAGATTGACAGCTCCATCGTAGACGGAAAACCATCCGCTACGAAGTTCCCGACCACAGCAACGATGCTGTTTGAAACAAATGACGGTAAGCAGATAGAAATTACAGCTTATCAGGAATCCGCAGACAGGACCGGAACAACTTATCAGTTTGATTATAAATTTGACTATAAGAAACTTCCGTCCATCAACAAGTATGCAAATGCATACACAACCATAGATGGACACAGGAGATTTGATTATCTCCCAATCAATTCCACCTATGTACTGGTTGAGACCACTGTACCGGATGGATATGCGAAAGCAGAAAACATCGTCATTACCGTTAAGGATATGGTAGATGTACAGTACTACTCAGTCATCAACGAAACAACCGCAATCAGAATTTCCAAGGTATCCGAAGGAAAAGAAGATGAACTCGTGGGTGCAAAACTGGCACTTTACAAGGCAGCAGATGATGGTACATTCGTACAGGATGAAGCACATCTGATTACCACATGGGTATCTGGAAATGATGGGACTTACACGGATACAGACTTTGTAAATGGTCTGATTCCGGATGGTTACGAGAAGGGAGACTTAAAGCCACATACCATTCACGGATTGAAAGATGGAACATACTACTTAGCCGAGCTTTCAACACCGCCTTACTACACAACCTTTGAGCCAGTGAAGATTGAATATACTGGCAGCGAGGAAATCAAGTTTGTGCGTGTGTCTGATAAGCCAGTCCTTGGAGAACTGATTATTCGCAAGACGGATATGAATGATGCTCCGTTAAAGGGCGTAACATTTGAACTGAAAGCATACAACAAGGCTGGAGATGTCGTACTTGAGAAACATGTGAGTGACACAAACGGTATTGTGACCGTAAGAGACCTTCCTGTAGGAGAAGTAACACAGGATGGAACAATCGTTCCGTACACCTACAAACTTCGAGAGGTGAATCCTCCGAACGGATTTGCTGCAAGTGCAGTGATTAAGTCCTTCCAGTTTGACCCAGATAAGGGTGGAGTATCCTATCAGTATGGTGAGTTCGCAACGGAGAACGTAACTGTTAAGAACGAAAAGACCAAGATTTACATTGAGAAGAGAGATTTCACACATCTGGAAGATGATGGAATTGAAGGAGCATTCATCGAAGGAGCTGTCCTGGCAGTCTATGAAGTAGAAGGCAAAGATGCCGAAGATAATTACATCTATGATGAGACAAAGGCACTGGATACCTGGACTACATCAAAAGATGAGCCAAGACACATGATTGAAGGCTTAGTAGCCGGAAAGAGCTATCTGCTCAAGGAGTTAAAGGCTCCGGAGGGATATAACCTCATGAAGCCTATCGTCTTCACGATTTCCGAAAACGGCAGAAGCATTCAGAGTGTAACCAATAAACTGAATACTATCACAGTCAACTACATCACACCAGAAAGCCAGTATCTTGACACAGACAATCTGGACATTGATTCCATTGAATCTGTAACACTGACTGGTAGGTATGTATCCAAGGTTGAAATGGTAGTAACTGACAAATCCGGACAGGAAGTTGCTTCTTGGACTTCTGACGGAAATCCGCACACCATCTTAAATACAGATGGATTAACAGGCGGGGAGGTTTATACCTTCACAGAGTACACCTGTTACTCTGACGGAAGCAGAACAGCCACAGAAAAGACCACCAAGCGTGTGAACTTCAATGAAAGTGGCGAATACGTTGTGGATTCCAGACAGGTTGGTTCTACGAACCTGACCCTTTACTGGGCTGATGGTACAGAGATTGAGCACTTTACTCCAAACTCCTTTGTAAATTACAAGACCATCAAAAACAATGTAAATCCGGAGAATCCGAAGGTAACGATTAAAAACCGCAACGGAGTCAATGGAGATGTTCTGGACCCGAAACAGGTAGTAATTAACACGATTGCTTATGTCAATACAGCGAATATCAAGACAGATATTACAGTAAAGGCAAAAGTAAACAATGCACTGATTCTTAACGCAGAGGACGGTGGCACAGTATCCGGAGATACCATTACATGGGTAGTGAAGGATGTTGCTCCTTCCACAAGCGGATATGTAACCTTTGACACACAGGTAGATGATAGGTCTCAGGAAACCATAAGCGTAGATGCTGAAATCTCCTTTAATACAAAGACATTCAGCACCAGCAAGTTTGCACCTATCATGCAGCCGAACAAACTGACTGTATATAACGAGCTGACAGGCTCCGGTAAAGAAATGTATGCCGGAGAAACCTCCAACTTCCGTATCAGACTCTACAGCGAGCTTGGTGCTGAGTTAAATGGTATCTATCAGTACACAGGCAGCAGAACCGGAGAAATGAGAAGTGGTGACATCATTACCCTAGCTGGCAATGAATACATCGTCATTAATCCTGGCAACATTTACAAAAACGTAAAATACAAAGTTGAGCGAATTCCTGATGAAACTCAGAAAGTATTTACGGAACGTAACACAGAAGGCGTTGCAGCAGAGGACACCGGAGCATTTGCAGTATTTACACGAAATGTAAAGGATACCTCAGAACGTGAACTCTTCGTTAAGGGAGGAAAGTATCTCTTAATTGAGACAACAAACTTCACAGATGGAGAGAGCCGTGAAAGCAACAAGATTCAGTTTACACTGAACGAAAACGCTTCTATCGACAGCATTGGCGGTTATGATAAAGAAACCCATGTTTCTTTAAGCAAGACTGATATTACAACCGGAGAAGAACTTCCGGGCGCACATATCGTCATCAAGGACAAGAATGGTAAAGTCATTGATGAGTGGACATCCACAACAGAACCGCACATCATCACAGGAAAACTGACTCCGGGTGAGGAATACACCATGATTGAGGAAGGTGCTCCAGATGGATACGGTTATGCAGAAGAAATTAAGTTCACTGTAAACGAAGACGGAACTGTAGACAAGGTAGTAATGGAAGACAAGAAGACCCATGTGGTATTCCACAAAACTGACATTACAACCGGAGAAGAATTACCTGGCGCACACATCGTTATCAAAGATAAGGATGGCAAGGTAGTAGAAGAATGGATATCTACCACAGAGCCACATGAGATTGTTGGAAAGCTGATTGCTGGCGAAGAATACACCATGATTGAGGTTGGACCTCCGGATGGATATGCTTACTCTGTAGAAGTTGAGTTTACTGTCAGCAGAGACGGCTCGATTGACAAGGTCGTTATGCAGGATAAGCCGACTCATGTAACCATCACAAAGACCGACATCACAACTGGAGAAGAACTTCCGGGTGCTCATATTGTCATCAAGGACAAAGACGGTAACATCGTGGATGAGTGGATTTCCACAGACAAGCCACATGAAATCGTTGGCGAACTGATTGCTGGCGAAGAGTACACCATGATTGAGGAAGGTGCTCCGGACGGATACGGTTATGCAGAAGATATCAAGTTCACTGTAAACAAAGACGGCTCGATTACAACTGTAGTTATGGAAGACAAACCTACAAAGGTTGTAATCAGCAAGGTTGACATCACAACAGACAAGGAGCTTCCTGGCGCACATCTGCAAATCAAGGATAAAGCCGGAAACGTGATTGAGGAATGGGTTTCTACAGATAAACCTCATGAAATCACCGGAAAATTGATTGCGGGTCAGGAATACACTCTTATCGAGACAACAGCACCAAACGGCTATTTAGTAGCTGAGAGCATCACATTCACAGTCAATAGAGATGGTTCAGTCAACACTGTAGTCATGAAGGATGAAAGAAAGCCTTCTGGCGGTGGCAGTGGTGGTGGCGGTGGAGGTGGCAGCAGACCATCCAAACCGTCCAAGTATCCGATTGAACTTATCAAACGTAATGTAAACAATGAGTTCGTTCCAGGAGCGGAGTACGGTGTCTACACAGAAGGTGGACATTTGGTAACAAGCGGAACAACAGGCAGTGATGGAAAATTAACCCTGTATCTGTCTGCCGGAAGTTATTATGTACAGGAGATTTCCTCTCCATCCGGATACTCGCTGAACCCAATGAAATACCCAATCAAGGTATCCTCAAAAGGCTTAGAAGAGGGTGGAAGTGGAAATGCTGTAAATATGGTTGATGATTTTGCAGTCGTTGCCATCAGCAAACTTGACATAGCAACTCTTGAACCACTGGAAGGTGCAGTATTTACAATGTATACGATGGACGGAACACCTGTGGCAACTGCCACATCTGGACCGGAAGGCTATGCAGAGTTTAGACAGGTTCTTCATGGAGATTACTACATCATGGAGACAGGAGCACCAGAAGGTTACATTCTGTCACCAGAAAAACGATATGTAAGCATTACAAAGTTCTATACCAATGCAGCTCCGATTATCTGGTATAATAATCCGGATATATCGAAGCTGAGACCACGAACTGGAGATGACTCGCCAATCATCCCGGTTACAGTATTACTGCTTTTCGCAGTATCCGGTTTCTGCGTTTATTCTTACAAAACGAAAAAGAAAAAACGTGAGGAAGAATAAAACAGAACTGTAATTGAGGAGGGGGATACCTTTCCCCCTCCTTTTTTTTAAACACCTACAGTTTCTCGCTGATTTACCAAAAGATAAGCAGACAAAATAACAGGAGAAACATGAAATGAAAAAAAATTATGATGAATCAGGTCTTGTTGATTATATTCGAACACTTCGAAAAGAAAAAAACATCACACAGGAAGAGGTTGCAAATAGACTAGGAATCTCCAGAGGCATGTATGTAAGAATTGAAGGAGGGTTATCTCCATGTCTTCCCTATTTAGAAGGTCTGATAAATATAATTGGAGAAGATTTAAACTCTTACTTTCCATATGATATTAATTATTACACCAATCAAAGACTCTTCCTTTATATGTTGTTATTTGGAATTGACTGCAAAGATATTGCGGATGCATTAGAACTCAAAACGAATCAGGTAAAAAATCTTCTTAAATCTACAAGAAAAAAATATCTCATACAATATAAAGAGGAAATGGACGAATTATTTCCGGATTTGTATGAGGTTGACCTTAAAACAAAAATAAGACTAGCTGGGAAAAACAGTGTAATTGTCAAAATTGGAAAAAAGGAATATATATTTTTAAACGCCGCTGGGAAGAAAACAAAAGACACTTTTATTGAATTGATGAACAAATGACTACATAACATACAAAATCATCAGTTTTTCTCTAATTTTGATACCTTTTCCTTAAAGTAAACTTAATAAATTATAAGGGTTGACAGTTCATCGAACTATAGATTATTGTTATCTATAGATATAGCAGAGAGGAGAACTTATGGTCAATGATATATAAAAAAAACGAGTCAAAAAGCAAAAAGCAATTAAGAGCTGTTCAAAAACAGATAAACTCCTATTACAATCTTGAAATACCACAAAAATGTCCTTATTGTGGGGGAAAAATGGTAATCAGAAAAATTGGAGACTATTCACCGGACTCTATCAATGCAGAGAAACTTTTATGCGTATGTGAGCATTACAATAAAACATGCACATGCTCATTGAAGGTAAAAGAAAACCAAAATGGTAAACTCATTCCCAAAAGCATTCCGGCTGATAAAAATTTAAAATCCATGCGCTGTGAAGCACATTATTATATGGATGCTATTTTAAGATATTACATCTATGATACAATGGAAGATATCTACAATCATCTTTCAAAAATCGAAAATATAGATAGGAACCTACTGCATATCTCCATGATGCGAGAAGGCAGATGCAGAGAAGTTATTCTCGATTTATTAAAATTGCTCGCAGCTCATCCGGACAAAGTAAGAGGAAGAGTTAATCCTTATTATTCGACATTTCCTGGCATAAAAAGTATCTCTGAAAAAGATGCAGCAGCAAAAGAGTTACTTGTAAAAATTAAACAGCAAGTCAGGTAAGATATGAGGAAATACAATGGATAAAGAATTAGGTTTTGATGAAAAATGGGAGAAATGTGAATTGAGTGTACAGGCTTATAATCACTCATTTAAAAGCCCAGAAATGAAAAAAAAGAGAAAGCAAAAACGGATGGGAATTCTTCTTTTTTTCTTTTTACTAGAATTGCTATGGTTTTTTTTGGTGGCATCAGGAAAATATGGACTCAAGACCTCAACTGCTGGATTGTGGCTGCCAATCATTATTCTTTTTGTGGCTACAATCATAATTATGTTTACTACAGAGGAAAATCAAAGTCAGAAAGAAGCATTACATATTCAATGGTTAAGAAATAGAATCATGCCTGTATTATATCCACAGTTTCAATATGTGTATGAAAACAAAACAGATGTCAAAACAGGACTGATGGAATTTTACAAAGAACATGTTGATACAGGGGCAGAAGAGATGCACTACTTTGGCTGCCTGATGAATGAAACCATAGATATCTATGAATTTTCTATTTACAACAAAGAAAAACAGCCGAGTTTCTTTGGAGTATGTATTTTGCTTCCTGATGATAAAATAAAAAATAAATGCACATTGGACCGTACTATGGAAAAAATGGAAAAACAATATTATGCATTTAAAAATATAGAAGAAGGCTTTCATGTAGTATATAAAGATAACAATTTTTGGATATTTTGTTCGGAAGTCAGCTTTGATAACTTCATGGACAGCATGAATCATAAAAATAAAATGGTTCCGAACATAGCACCAATAAATGCTGAACAGGTAAAGGAAAATTATATTTTCTTAAATAGTATTTCTTCGGCAATTCAAAATGGAGTGGATGTAAAGAAATTGACAAAACAATAAAAATAGAGTATTATATATATAACAGTTTTTCAAACAAGTTTAATGGTTTATAAAGTCAGAAGCAGAAGCATCTCTGCATCTGGCTTTTTTTGCGTTTGAAAACTGAAATTGAACAAAAAGGAGGGTAGTACTTATCCAACCGGAAAGAACAAATCAAAATCAAAAAAGGAGAGAAAAATGAAGATAAAACAGTATAAGACAGTATTGGGAGAGGAAAATATCCCGATGTTGGTAAAGGAAAAAGAAGTCCAGTATCAGGAAGTAAAAATGGATAGTTTTAACAAAGTTGTAAAAATGATGAGAGAAGTTTTCTCAATTCATAAACAAACAGAAGAATATCTTTATGAAATCTGTTTGGATACTCGCAATCATTTGCTTGGGGTATTTGAGATTTCTCATGGTTGTATCAGTTGTACTGTATCGAGTCCAAGAGAGATTTTTCAAAAAAGCCCTTTTATGCGGAGCATCTGCTGCCATTCTGATTCATAATCATCCTTCCGGAGATGTTTGTCCGAGTCGTGATGATATGAAAACCTATGAGACCATGAAACGATTGGGAGAAATGATGAATGTTTCTATCTTGGACAGCATCATCATTGGTACGCAAGACTGCTACAGTATCGCAAGCAACGATTAAAAGGAGAAATTCAAGTTGAAAAAAACATATTATCGGGTAGAACCCAAGTTTGACAACGATTATAAAGTTGTTAAAAAGGAATTGTATAATAAAGGAATCAATTGTTTTTTAACGGAAGAAGACGCTGTAAGACATTATAAGAAAGCGTATCAGGTTGCAGCAGATAAACACAGCCAGATAATGAATGCTATTGAGAAAATCAAAGAGGAAATCATTGATTTTCGTTTTGACTACTATATGGAAGGCGATACCTATGGCATTTATGAGGATGGCTCGTATATCGGGATTACCGTAGAAAGGTACGAGTTTAAGTTTCTGTTGTAAGAAGAAAAGAAAGGAAACGAATATGAGAATAATAAATGATTTTGAAATGTTTGATGTTTATGAAATGAAAGAACCAGCAAAGATTGACAATGGACTTTATACTATGTATTTAGCCCCCAATCAGCACTGGGACAAAAAAAGTGAGCTGGAACTCGAAAAAGATAATGTTTATATAGGAGAAACCGTAGCTGTGATGGTTAGGGAAAATAGTTTTGTAATAACCGGACACTCTGGAGAAGGATGCGTTACGTTTGTCAAAAATAAGACAAATATCAGTCCAACTTATATGGATGAATTTCCGATGAATGCGGTGTATAATAGTGCAAAAGACCTTCTTGGAGTCCTTGCTAAATCAGGACTGATTTAAAAAGGGGGTGAAGTTGCACATGAAGATTTGCCCTAATATGGGGAATATCACACCTATGGATATGGAACTGGTTAAGAAAAAAATAGCAACAGTTTTTGATGTTTCTTCTATCGTTATTAAGAGCAGAAGCTCATATTTCGATAAGGAAACAATACAAAATGAGTTGACAGAAGTAACGCAGCTTATATCAGAGCATGTTACGGTACGGATGATTTCGCAGTCTCTTTTTGCATGGGAAACCAGAAAAAAGGCATGGGATGTGCAACTTCTGTTACATGAGGAAACTCTGGAGTTACAGATTATCCTGAATACCGGAATGGAGACAAAAGAAAAGTTCCAAAAGTGTAAAAAAATCTGTAAGTTACTTTCGGAATTTTCCTCTATTCGCCTAGCAGCAGAGGTGTACTACCGTGCATTGATTGTTTCTGGTGAAGAGGAGCGAAAACAGGCAATTCGAAGCTGGAAAGGTTTTGATAAAGAACTGGTTGCTTTGTCTCATAAACAAGAGACAGCGTAGAAAGAAAGGAACGGCATGGAAATCAAACGCTACAAATTGACGGAAAGAGCGGAGCAACAGTATCGCAAAGGAGCAAAACAGGCGAAGGATATTCCTCTTCCTGTTTTGGAGTGTAAATTAAGTTCTTTGATTTATGCTTCCAAAGATAGATACTACTATTCGGATGAGGATGCCACGATAGCATTCGGGTCATGCCTGATTACTTTTTCCGTTGACGAAATTACGGATATTCGTTGGTGCAAAGAATACCACGGAAGCGGAATCTGTAGACAGGAAAAGGCGCAGTTGCTTAAAGCCCATCATTATTTTGGACTGAATAAGGACGGCGTAGCTTTTCTTGAGGACGAGAAAGAATAATTTAGAAGTAAGCTGTATTTCCTTTGCTGGAAGTACAGCTTTTTTAAAGAAAGGAATCTAAAAATGATAAAATACAGTGATTGCAGCAATGGATACAAATATGGAACAGACGGGAAACAGTTAGCAAACTGGAATCCGGATAAAGACTATGGAGAGGAATATGCCAAGGTATACTTTCGTATTGATACTCCTATCTATCAGTATCCATTCAATAACTATTCCAAAGAAGATATGGAAGCATTCTATCAGGAAGTAAATGGAATCCTGGATACATTTGGTTTCCATAAGCCGGAAGAAAAATATGTGGTTGGTCTGGTATGCGGAAAAGAACGTCTTCATGTACATCCACAGGAAGTATCCGGGGAGGTAAAGAAAAACCGCATTAAGCAGATTGTAGAAGCACTGGATGAAAAAGGCACTCTTTTTTCTATTCGTTGGGTGGATGTTTACGCTACTTATTATGATATGACAGATGCGGAATATCGTAATAAACTGGATGAAAAACGCCCGGAAATGGAAGAAAAGATAAAGGAGCTGGCAATGACAAAACGAAGAGATTATTTCAAGAGTGCAGAAAGTATTGCAAGCCTTCTTGGAAAGGAATTTTTTGTGCATCGTGTCGGAGAAAGAAATAATGATACGCAAAAAGACAAACAGGCAGCAGAACAGTATGTTCTTGGAGTCATTCAGCGAATGATTCAGGACGAAGTTCTGGACAGTTCGACAGCAAAAGATGGAACGTTTGTCATTCGCACTATAAAAGAAAAAGAGAGGAAAAAAAGGACTGCTGCCAAAGCCAATTCTCTGGCTATGCAGGCTTAATGGTTAGGAATTTTGTTTATTCAGCAGTTCAAATGTAGAGAATACAGGAGGAAAAGAAATGAAAGCAGTAAATATTAAATGGGACACAGATGGAGACAGACAGTTAGCAAAGGAACTTCCGTCCGAAATTGAAATTCCGGATTCTCTTATTGAGGATATGGAGGATTTTGATTTGGAAGAAGAAAATGAGGAAATATCCGAATATCTTTCAGATGTTACCGGATTCTGTCACTTTGGGTTTGATTTAGTAAAGTAAGGAGAAAAACATGTCACAAACTAAAATTTATGATTCAAAGGATTACGAAAAGACGATAAAAGACATCTATGGTTTGGATGTAGAAACAGTTCAGAGTGGCACAATAAGCAAAAGTAGTTTAATCCAATTTTGTGTTGCGCTTGACAGTGAAGAAATGTAATAGTATACTTACTATATAAGTTTTTAAACACAAGTCAATTGGCATTTAAAGTCAGAAACAGGGTAACACCTGTCTCTGGCTTTTTTTGTGTTTGAAAAGGAACCAGAAAGGAGGGTAGACCTTTAGAAAGTAACTAAAAAGGAACAACAAATTCAAGAAAAAGGAGAAACCAAATGAAGGAAAAGGTAAAGTACTATGAAGTAGAATTTGACCACGACATTCGTTCCAGAGAACATGGAAATGAAACGATTGGATTTTACAGTATCTGCATTCGTGCAATGCGGGAACCTTCTTATGAGGAAGCAGAAGAATTCTGTAAAAACGATATGATGGCTATGAAAATGGAGCATGTGGTTGCAATCCGGGAAATTGATGATTATGAAGCGCATCAGTTTTTCGATATGGACGAAGAAGAAAGATATCCGATTTTCAGATAAAGAGGATAACAAAAAGGAAACAGAGAAGGTGCAAAACACACCTTCTCTTTGTTTGAAAAGAAAGGATGTAAAGTATGCTTTATTATTATAATGAAAAAGAAATAGATAAGTTTTACAAAGAAGATGTAGTGTTTTTCTGCAACGGTGCGGGAGATATTTGCATTGATGGAAAAGATAAAAAAGAGGAAGACCTTCCGGAAGACCTGAGACGAGCCTACCAGGAGCTGTGGTCTGAAAATACCGGGTCTTACTGCTATCTTTGCCAGTTCAAAGGAAAGGATTCTATTACATTGTGTAATGAATTCTCTTATGACGCTGATTCTGAATGGGGAAAAATGTCAAAAAAAGAATTCGAAAGCAATGTTTTTAGAAATGCCCGTAAAATAGCAGACCTTCTGGGAACACAGGCAGATGTGGTTGTAACAAAAGAAAAAACTCCGTTTGCAGACTTGGAAGTATACGTTGTCATGGGTGCTGATGTGTCTGTAGAGTATTTTAACAGAGTAGCGAACACTCTGTATGAATTCATCTATGAAGTAGCAGATGTTCCGTTTCATTTGGTAGAACGCAAAAAAGACCTGGTTTCTATGATATGTGAATTAGAAAAAGGAGAAACACTGGAACTTTCTGTAGGGGATTCAGACTATAAGACTTCCTATTGCGTGGAAAAAATGGAATGGAAGGATTCCTGTCTGGTGCTGATGGGAGGATACGGAGGAGAAACAAAAAGCTGTTTTCTTCCTGTGGCTTCTGTAACAACGGACAAATCCTATAATGAAACAGACCATGAAGCAGTAAAGCGGCTGGTTCGAGAATTCTGCGACCTGGTTCATGTAAAAGCAGATGATTTTACAATAGAAAAAGCAGCTGAGTAAAACTAGCCTTCTATGGTTGACAATGAAATACCAAAATAGTATAATAACTATATCAGTTTTTATAACATAGTTGATTGGCATACAAAGTCAGAAACAGGGTAATATCTGTCTCTGGCTTTTTTTGTGTTTGAAAACTGAAAGTGAACAAAAAGGAGGGTAGACCTTAGAAAACTAGGAACAAAAAACAAGAAAAAAGAAAGGAGAAAGCCATGATTCGTGCTTTTGGAAATCCAAGAAACCAGTTTGAAGAAGAGATGAACCGCATATATGAATATGCGGATAAATGCATTGAAAGAAGAACCTATGCGGGACTTGACCCGATTGTGGTACATCTGGCTTGTATTTACGAAAGTTTGACGGACGAACAGAAAGAAGAGTGTGCAGACCACTTTTATCAGATTCTGGCTCTTACAGATGATGAAGCAGAAGAGGACTGCGAATGTGAAGAAGAGTAGAAAGGAGACAAGGTTATGCATATGGCAGATGCTATGTTCATCCTTTCCTATGAAGAAGAGGAAGAAAAAAAGAGAAAGAGAAGACAAGAAGAATTGGAGGGTTTATACTCTATGGAAAAAAGTATGTGTTTGTTCTAACTTACAATTTTGATTCCGACATTTTTGCGGAATCATTTGATGGCAGAGAAGAAGCAGAGGAAAGATTGAATGCTGTTCTTGAGGAAGAACTGGATACTGTCCGCAGAGAATGTGGATTTGAGCCAGTGGTTATTACTCAGGATTCCGGTGATGTGGAGCTTATTTATACATCAAAGGAAAAGTGGGAGCAAGCAGTGCAAGAAGGGAACGGGCAGCAGAGAGTGTTTGATGCAGCCAGATACCTTATTGTAGAAATTTAAAAAGTCAGGGCATGAAGTGAGGGGAGTTATTCCTCTCACTTTTTTGAAAGGAGTTTATTTATGGAATTTGCAGTGAAAATTAAAGAAACTTTAGAGAGAACCGTAATCATTGAAGCCGAAGATAAATACCAGGCATTGGAAATCGTAGAGGATAAGGCAAATGATGAAATCAATCTTGATGCAAAAGACTTTTCAGGGAGAGAAGTGTTGATATCAGATGAGTTTCCGGATGGTGTTGTTCCGGATGATGCTGATGTAAGTCATTACATGCATGTGACAAATATCGTGAATACCAAAATCAGTTATCTCTACAGAGATGCCAGTAACTATAAGGCATACAATGAGGTAATCATCAAAGGAAAAATAAGTCCAGAACAGATAAATCAGATTATGGAGTGCCTTGATGATGGGGAATACTTTATTCCGTGTCAGATTGGTTTTCCGGAAATCAGAATTGGAAAAGTGGACCCAGAAGTGGACCACTGTTGGTTTGAACTTGAAAGGAGTTCCTTTGAGTGTACTTCTGAACCGGAAACGGTTGATATGGCAGCAGAGGAACTGGTTCAGGCATTTAAAGAAGCCCGTGGCAACTGGAATGAATTTTTATGGATGGAAGATGTAGAATGGGAAGAGGAAGAAGAGTAAAGTAAATTAAAAAAGTTGTTCAAACAGGAGGGTGGGGCAGCCGTTGGCAGTACTACCCTCTTTCTTGATTAAGGAAAGGAAAAAATATGAATACAATGATGCAAAACGCAAAGGAAGAAAATCTGGAGTACATCCAGAAAAGAGTGGATGAAGTTATAAAAAAACATTGTGATGCAAATGATGAAGGAGATATAAAAATCTACACGGATTATGAAAGTTCTTACCTTTCAGATAGAGGACTTTCTGCGATTTCTGGTTCAGATAATCCGAGAGAGCACTTTCGTGAAATGTTAGCGGAATGGGAGACGGAAACAGACTGTTCCTATAGTGAATGCTTCGATGCAATCAAACAGGAATTTAATAATGAAGAACTTTCCTTGTATTATGCATGGAAGGATGAGGTAGATGAGTACATATTCGAAAAATATCATTTTTACTATGATGAGGAGGACTTCACAAGCCAGGAAGTTAATGTCAATATCACGATAGATGTTGGGAATGCCAATTATGACTTTGTTTGTGATAATGTTCTGAATTATTATAGCAATATGTATGGGACAGGTGAAGAGAATGAGGTGTTTTGCAAAGAGTCTTCCATCCTATGGCTTGCAAAGCAGCAAGGACAGGAGCAGATACTCGAAAATGCGATTCGCTACTTGTTACAAGATGATAATGAAGAGAGCGAAAAAGAGCCGAACAGCACTCCATTTGTGGATTCTTGCATTTCAGAACTTCGCAACCTGACTTCTCATATGGGAACTTTGGTTTTTCTTGTAAAAATGAAACTTTCAGATTTCTTTGACTTACGAGATGCTATGAATGAAGAAAAAGAGAAGAATAAATCCTATGTTTTCGAAGAACGAACAGGAACCGGATATTTAATTCTGGACAAGAGCGTTATGTGCGGTCTTTTTGATTCCTGGAATGGTGCTGGAAGCATCATGGAGATAACGCCTGGAAAGGATGTAGAAATCCCATTTAGATGTATTCACAGAGCAGAAATAGACACAGGAAAGGCTTCTTATGGTTACAGCATTAAAGATGTCTATGGCTTGATGAATTCAGCATGGGAAGGATGTATGAAGAAAATTGTTGCAGAGGAAATATAAAAAACGACATGAGTAATATGTGTTCCAAATAAAATAATAAAAATGAGAAAGCCCCTGATATGTATTATCAGGGGCTTTTTTTGTACCACTTGGATACAATCTCTTTCTTGGCGTTATCAGTATAACATAAAACTTG
>OFMF01000472.1_pt1 | contig 38896 bp, 38 predicted proteins | sample 1541771 | NCBI WGS metagenome assembly OFMF01 (sample SAMN04209235, study PRJEB22552) | human gut metagenome | biome: gut; material: feces | host: Homo sapiens | place: USA: Oklahoma
ATCTTCAAATGACTTTGCAATCTCTTTTACTTTGCCTTTGATTTCATTATAAAGTGCTGATCTTTTATCTGTTTCTGCATCCCCTGTGTTTGATACTGGACTATTGGTTTTAAAACTTCCAAGATTGTATACACGGTCATTTTTCTGCATTTCTTTTTTGGCTTTGTTATAAGCAGTCTCGTTATCTCTAATATTTTCATCTGCTTTCTCAGATGAAATTGCATTTAACATAGCCTTTTGTGTTTCCAACTTTCCGTTGACAAGATCTATTCCTGCCGCTTGCTCACCATATGACTCAGTAATTTGATGCTGTAAATCAAGTATTTGTTGTTTTACCGCAATTTCTTCTGTGTCAGTTAGTGTACCAGAATCCAACTGTGTTTTTAAACTTTCGTATTCTTGTATTTTACTTTGAATATCTGAGAGAGATGTATTCCATACTTCGGTTGCTTCAGTTGCTTGTTTTTGAAGATTTTCATTGTATATCTTTACACCAGTAGCAACACCTGCAATTAACGTACCTCCTGCAATTGCACCAGATACTAAAGGATTTGCCTTTATAATACTCCATACACCTTTCAGGGCTGCCCCGAAACCACTTGTTTTTGATGTTACGGATGACGCAACATCTGTAAGATCTGATGCAGCATCGGCAACGTCTGTAATTCCAAGAGCAGTTTTAGCAGACTCCTCGGTAACGCCAGATAATCCATCGGTTAATGCTTTGATTTTCGTATCATTATCCAATTTTTCTATTTTATTTAAAGATTCTGCAGCCTTATCAATATCTCCAATATTAGATACTATTTCACTTAATTTTTCTGAATCGGTTCCTGCACTTAGTATATTTCCGATATTCTTTAGTGACTTTAGTTTACAATAGGAATCAAAACTGATATAATTAAAGAAATAATAATATTGGAGGTATAATATATGAGTAGTATTGGTGAAAAATGTCCTAGATGTGGTAAAGATAATTGGTACATTATTGATGAAGATTATTTGTACAAAAAATCTTGTAAGGAATGTCCAGAAATTATCTGTATAGAAAAACAAGATTTTGTAAAAAAATTTGAGTGTCCTGACTGTGGTGGTTTGTCAGGCACATTAGAAGAGAACGATCAAAAACTTGGAGTAAGATGCAATAATTGTGGTAAATTGCATATTATGCTTGAGAAAAAAGGTGTATGCAAAGATAGAAGAACTAATGGTGTAAATAAAAATCCGCAACCCCAGAGTATTTCATCATCTACCAATGCATCCAAATCTATCCCCAAATGTCCTACATGTGGTTCCACTAAAATTAAGCGTATATCGGCATCATCGAAAGTAGGAAATATTATGCTATTTGGTTTATTTGGTAATAAGAGAAAAAAACAATTCCATTGCAATGATTGTAAGTATGAGTGGTAGCTGTGGACATAAATGGAAACCGTGAGAAAGAAAATTAAGGGTATATAATTATGGCAAGTAAATATAAATATCCAGTTGATATAATACAATCATTAATCGATAGATATTTAAATCATTTTCCTGACTTATTTAAAAAGTTGTTGCAATACGAGAAAGAATTATTAAATATAAAACCAAATCATCAGTTTTCTATTAGTGATTGTAATAATATTGTAGAATCATATGGTGCAGAATTTTATAAGTTCAATCCAGATATTCGTGTTGTGTGTCAATGTGTTTTTTCTTTATACCAATGGTATAAAACTAAAATTATTTATAATATAGATACCAACCATAAAAATACTACTGTTGTTTTAGAAAAATACAAATTGAAAAAAATACCATATGATAGCTTTTTTATATATGAAAAATTATATAAAAATAATATTGAAGGGTGTTTTGTATCAAAATGTCGTGAAAAGAGTGCGTCTGGAATGTCTATGGTGCATTGTTTATTGATTGCATTTGTAAGTCATGATTCTAGTAAGGATTATTACACAATGGATACATTTTTGCTTCCGTTGGAATCGAATATACCTATTAAAGAGTCTATGCTGTCAGGATTGAAAATGGATGGGGCATCAGAAGATGATATTAATTATAGTATGGTATATAGATATTCAGAATTAGCGAACGTAATAATAAACAATATCTATAATATCATTGACAACGAAAACAGAGAAAAAATTAAATCAAAAAATAATGAATCTGTTCAACAAACAATTCATAGAAAAGTAAAGGAAATCGGTGTTCATATTGAAAAAAATGGATTGTACAAAGTCAATTATATTAATAAGTATTCCTATCACAAAAAAGAAGAAAGTTTAAATGTTGGTTCTCCAAAATCACCACATGCTAGAAAGGCACATATAAGGCATTATCCAATATATGATAAAAATGGAAATGTTACAGGAACAAAGGAAGTTTCTGTAAAATCTACTTTTATACATAAAGAAAATGTGGAAAATGGAGTGCCAACTTTCAAGAATATCAAGTGATTCCACTGTAAGAAATGCGGTTACAAGTGGTGAAAAATATATTTAAATTTGTATTTTAAATAGTAATTTGATAATTAGTTATTTTATCTTCAAAGTCTTTGTCGCAATATTCGATAGGAGGGTGAAACTCTATGTTAGATTTTAACGTTAAAAATTTATATAATGATATTTTTAGTAAAGTTTTTAAAAACAAAAAACAATTACACGTTGAAACTATTAAAGACGACATAAAAAACAATCCTTTCCTTATCTTAAAAACCACAGCAGAAAATATTTTAATTCCTCAATATATACACGGTTATCAAAGCATTGCACAATTTCCCGTTGTAAATATTATTATCGACAGTGAATCAAAGTATCAGGATGCATATGTTAATCAATCAGAAATAAATAACAAAAGTGCCAATTTGTATATTACAAAACAGTGTCTGAAAAAATCGGCTACTGAATATAAAGCAACAATATTTCATGAATTGACACATATTCAAGATTTTTTGTTAATGAAATAAAAGAAATTTGATTCGAATTTTGTTACCAAATCAATGAAATATTATTCTGAAACACATGCAGCAGAAATACAAGCTATTTGTTTGTTCAATGTTGGTAAAAACAATGTTGATAGTAATACAATAATAGATATCTTTTCACACAAAGATATCACTATTGATAAATATATGTATGCATCCGCAGCGTTAATAAATCGTTCAATAATATTTCAAAATGATTTTTGGGAGAATAAAACAGAAGAAGATATAGGTCTTGTTATACTATCTGCATTAGACAATATACTTCACTTTATAGGAAAACTTAAAGTATTTTGTTCTAAAATAAAATGTGGTTTTGTATTTGATTTTAAATTTTTTAAAAAATTTATGAAGGAAAATGAAAAAGGAATTTCTGGAACTTTACCCGGTTTGCAAAGAAAAGGAAAGTCTGGTGGAAGTGCAGGTTTATTTGTTGATTTTTCCGGTTGCGACAATTTTTGCAAAAGGTTATACTGTAATACAGAAAAGAAGAATAAAAAGGAATGAACAGATTATGAGAAAAATAATTCTGGCTTCTGCATCTCCAAGACGCAGGGAGCTTCTGGCTGCAGCAGGAGTGAGCTTTAAAGTCTGTCCCGGAAACGGAGAAGAACATATTACAGGAACAGATCCGGAAGAGGCGGTAAAAGAGCTGTCCTCTCAGAAAGCTTTTTCGGCGGTCTTTCCGGAGGCGGAAAACGGAACCGTGATCCTGGGCGCAGATACCGTGGTGGTTTATGAAGGAAAAATACTGGGCAAGCCCAAAGATGAAGAGGACGCAGTACAGACACTGAAAATGCTCCAGGGAAATACTCATCAGGTTTATACAGGAGTTACCATTCTGGAAAATACTCGTGGTAAATGGCAGAAAACTTCTTTTGCAGAAAAGACAGACGTGACCTTTTATCCGGTATCTGAAAAGGAAATCCGGGACTATGTAAAAACCAAAGAACCTATGGACAAGGCGGGAAGCTACGGAATCCAGGGACTATTCGGTATTTATGTGAAAAGTATTTCAGGGGAGTATTCAAATGTAGTCGGCCTGCCTGTGGGACGACTGTTTTATGAAGCAAAAAAATCAGGAATAGAACTGAGGTGGCAGGAATGATAAAAGCATGTATCTTTGACCTTGACGGAACTCTGGCTGATACCCTGGAATCCATGGCAGCAGTGGCAAATGAGCTGATGGATGAAATCGGACTGGAGAGGCAGCCGGTGGATCATTTCAGATATTATTGCGGCGAGGGAGCCAATATGCTGGTTCGCCGCTGCCTGAAGGATGCCGGCGATCCGCAGCTTATGTATTATGAGGAAGTATGCAGAAAGTACAGAGAAAGGTTTAATGCAGACCCTCTGTATAAAGTCAGGATCTATCAGGGGATTCCGGAGCTTCTTGACCGGCTGAAAAAACAGGGAACTGCCCTTGCAGTCTGCTCTAATAAGCCCCATGACGCTGCGGTGAAGGTTGTTGGAGAGCTGTTTGGCAGTACCTTTGATTTTGTGATCGGGCAGAGTGAAGAAATCCGCAGAAAACCTGCTCCTGACGGACCCTTAAAGGCAGCGGAAGTACTTGGGGCAAAACCAGAGGAATGTCTTTATATCGGAGATACCAAAACGGATATGCAAACAGGAAACGCGGCGGGAATGCACACGGTGGGCGTTCTCTGGGGCTTCCGGGACAGGCAGGAGCTTCAGGAAAACGGAGCAGGGGTTATAATAGAAAATCCGAAGGAACTATTAAAAATTTACGAGGAATACAACAATGATTAAATTAGTGGCAAGTGATCTTGACGGAACTCTTCTTTTAAACGGGGCACAGCAGCTTCCGGAAGAGATTTTCCCATTGATCAGAGAACTGAAAAAGCTTGGAATACTTTTTGTGGCGGCAAGCGGAAGACAGTATCCCAACATGAGAAGGCTGTTTGATCCGGTGGCAGACGAGATGGCTTTTATCTGCGAAAACGGGGCTCTGGCAGTAAGAAATGAAAAGGTTTTTTATCAGGACAATTTTGAGCCGGAGCTGGTGAGAGAAATTCTGGAAGCAATAGAAGAAAAGGACGGCGCAGAGTTTTCCTGCGCAACCAGAGACTTCTATTATATACGTCCGAAAACACAGCATTATCTGGACCTGATGACAAAGGTGGTAAAAACAACAAGTAAAGTGATAGAGAGTCTTGATGAAGTGAAAGAACCCTGCATGAAGCTTGCTGTATATGAAAGAGGACTTCAGGAGGATTCGATCCGGTACTGGCAGGAACGTTTTTCTGATAAATGTACGGTTGTAACCTCAGGGACAGAATGGGTGGACTTTATTCCTTTTGGAACCAATAAGGCAAAGGGATTAAAAGAATATCAGAATCAGCTTGGGATCAGACCGGAGGAATGTGTGGTATTCGGGGATGAATACAATGACATTGAGATGCTGAAAGCAGTTCCCTGGAGCTTTGCCATGAAGCATGCCAAACCGGGAGTAATAGAGGCGGCATCCTATACGGCAGAAAGGGTAGAACCAATCCTGGAACGTCTGATCCGGGCAAATGGAAAAATTGAGGAGGTAATCTGAAGATGTACAAAAAAGAAAGCGTTGAAACATTTCTGAAAGAGCAGAGCAGACTGTATGACGAGCCGGTGGCAGAAAGCTATGAGGAGGCAGAAGAATTTCTGGAGGACTGTATGGCTGTTGAGGTAAAAACCTTAAAAGAAGTCCGCCGCTATCTGGATGAAGCAGGAGCTGACATTGAGGGAATGACAGATGAAGAGCTGAAGGAGGCAAGCGAGGTATTTGCACTGCCTTCAGGAGGCTATCTGATCGTAGAGGGATAAGAATACAGAAATAAGAATCAGGAGAGTACTGCGCAAAATCTGTCAGGGCTCTCCTGTTTTCTTAAATAAAATCATCCATGTAAGAAAAAATGTGCTATGATATATAACAGTGAAAAAATAAGGGCGGATTTTCTGCCTGTATGGAGGAACAGATGATATGTTGGAATTAAAAAACATCAGTTTCCAGGTGCCTGATGAAAAAACAAGAAACACAAAAGAAATCGGAATTTTAAAAGATGTAAGCCTGACTCTGGAGGATAACCAGTTTGTGGTGATCACCGGACCAAACGGTGGCGGAAAGTCTACTCTGGCAAAAATTATTGCCGGGATTGAAAAGCCTACGTCCGGCCAGATCCTTTTTGACGGACAGGATATTACGGATATGAGCATTACAGACAGAGCAAAACTGGGAATCAGCTATGCCTTTCAGCAGCCGGTGCGATTTAAAGGGGTGACAGTATTTGATCTTCTCCGTCTGGCAGCAGGAAAAGAAATTTCTGTAGCCGGAGCCTGTGAATATCTTTCCAAGGTAGGCTTATGCGCAAAAGATTATATCCGCAGAGAAGTGAACGGAAGCCTTTCCGGAGGTGAGATCAAAAGGATTGAGATCGCAACGATCCTGGCGCGAAAAACAAGAGTATCTGTTTTTGACGAACCGGAGGCTGGAATTGATCTCTGGAGCTTTCAGAATCTGATTCAGGTTTTTGAGGAAATGCATGAACAGCTTCATGGCTCCATTCTGATCATTTCGCATCAGGAACGCATTCTGAATATTGCAGATCAGATTATTCTGATCGCAGACGGAAAACTGGTAAAAAAAGGAACAAAGGAAGAAATTCTGCCGGAGCTTCTGGGAACGGCAAATGCAGCGCCATCCTGTGATAAGGCTGCAAATCGTAAATAAAGGGGAGAGTGAGAAATAATGGACGCAATACAGAGAGAACTGCTGATGCAGGTGGCCGGTCTTCATGAGATCCCTGCAGGAGCTTATAATATCCGTTCCAACGGACAGAGTATTGACAGAAAAAGTACAGGAAACATAGAAATCATCAATAAACCGGACAAAAGCGGCATTGAAATCCATATTAAGCCGGGAACAAAAAAGGAAAGTGTTCATATCCCGGTGATCATGAGCCAGTCCGGTCTTGAGGAAGTGGTTTACAATGATTTTTATATTGGGGAAAATTCAGACGTTACGATCATTGCCGGCTGCGGAATCCATAACGGAGGGGATGCCGCCAGCCGCCATGACGGAATCCACAGATTTTTTATCGGTAAAAACGCTCATGTAAAATATGTGGAAAAGCATTATGGAAGCGGCGATGGAAGCGGGGAGCGTATTATGAACCCTGTAACAGAGATCAGCCTGGATGAGGACAGCTTTATGGAAATGGAAACAGTCCAGATCAGAGGCGTGGATTCGACAAAGAGGGAAAACAGAGCCCATCTGAAGGCAGGCGCAAAGCTGGTGGTCATGGAGCGTCTGATGACTCATGGAAAACAGAAAGCAGAAAGCTGGTTTGACGTGCAGCTTGACGGAGAGGACTCTTCTGCCAATATTGTGTCCCGCTCTGTGGCAAGAGATGAATCCTGGCAGCTGTTCCAGTCCCACATCAGCGGAAATACCAGATGCAGCGGACACACGGAATGTGATGCCATTATTATGGAAAATGCAAAGATCAGCGCTGTTCCTCAGCTTACTGCAAATCATGTGGATGCGGCTCTGATCCATGAAGCTGCCATCGGAAAAATCGCCGGGGAACAGCTTATCAAGCTGATGACGCTGGGGCTTACGGAAGCTGAAGCAGAAGAGCAGATCATAAGCGGATTTTTAAAATAAAGAAAGCCTTTCATTTAAGAAGAAATAAAAGAACCGGAGAAAAAGCACAAACAGACTGCAGCTTCTCCGGTTTTTATTTACCGGATCAGGTAAAACAGAGATTACATGATTGTTTTTATATATGCTATAATAACCATACAGGAAATAGGAGATACTGAACTGTGTCTTTGCTTACAGCAGGATAATTCCTGTAAAAGTCCATGACTCCGGTAAAAATGGGCATAATAGAAAAATAGCAGAAAGCAGAAAAGGAGGATGACTTATGAGAGCAAAAAGAATTGCAGCGATCGTCATGTCTGTTTTTATGGTGCTGTCCCTTCTTCCCTCGGCCGTGTTTGCGGCAGCGGTATCTACTTTGGAAGGGCAGGTTAAGATCAACGGAAATGCAACTCCTGGAACAACTCTCAGTGCTGATCTGAACGGAGTGAAGCCGGAAGGAATATCAGAGGACAGCGTCAGCTATGTATGGTCCAGAAAGGCGGCATCTGATACAGATAACAGGAACATTACAGAACTCAGCAGGGAAAAAACATATTCTGTGACCCAGGACGATGTAGGGTCAAAGATTCTTCTGACAATTACCGGGCTGGAAGATAAAGGCTATACCGGAAGCCTTAAAGCAGAAACAGCAGAGATAACAGCAGTTTCCCAGGAGCCGGCACAGACAGAGGAGAATAACAGTCAGGAAACAGAAGTCCTGCCGGAAGAACCCTCCCAGGAAGACGCTGAACAGCCAGTGCAGGAAGAGCCACAGGAGGAAATCCAGGAAGAGGCAGGAAGCGAATCTGTAGACGGCATCCCGCCGGCGCAGGAAGATACAGCCGTACCGGAAGAAACATATGATGAAGCGGAAGAGACTTTAAATGAGGATGAGATCCTGACGCCGTTTGATCCGTCAGAAGAGGAGAACGGTGAGGCGGGAAGCGAGTCCGTGGACGGTATTCCGCCGGCACAGGAAGACGGAGAAGAAAGCATTCCGGAAGAGAATGAGCAGGAAAATCCTGCCGGTACAGAGGAACAGGTCTTCAGTGTGGAAGTGATCACAGAAGACGGAGCAGGTGTTCTGGATTTTGGAATACTTCCGGTGGGAGAAACAGCAGACGGAACAACAAAGAATGTAACCGTAAGGAATACAGGAACAGAGACACTGCATTTTCTGGAAAATACCCCGGAACATTTTGCAGTGCAGGACATTCATGATCCCCTTGAGCCGGGAGCGGAGGTAACTCTTTGGGTATCACCAAGACAGGGAACTGCGGCGGGAACATATGAAGATACTATTGCATATCAGACGGAAGAAGGAGCGGAAGCTTCTTTTACTGCAAGAATGGTCCTGGAAGCTTCAGAGCAGCCGGAGATTCCAGAAGGATCTGCACTGTCTGCTGATCTGGAGTTAATGGAATTCAGCACACAGGATGCTCAGAAGCTGATGATCACGAATGATTCTTCTGAGGATATCACAGTTGAGGCATTCACAGAGACAGGAAAAGTGATCGCAGATCCGGGTACAGCAGTTGTGCCGGCAGGAGGAAGCGCTGAGTTTGCTGTGATTCCGGCCGAGGATCTGGAAACAGATAAAGATTATCAGGATGTGTTATCTTTTACAGATATCAACAACAGTGAAAATACAGTTTCGGTACAGGTGAAACTGAATATTCCTTCAGAGAAGCCGCAGGGCGGCAGTGATGTTGCGCCAGATACCGATATGGTGGATTTTGGTGCTGTGATTGAGGGATATGGGGAAGCTCCTGCAGAAAAATCCGTGACTCTGACCAATCATGGCACAGAGGAAGCCGCTCTCTCTCAGCCGGCAAGTGAAAATGGAGATTTTCAGTTCTTCGATGCAGTTCTTGCTGATCAGAAGATCGGAGCAGGAGAGAGTACAACTCTGATTCTTCGTCCAAGAACAGGACTGGCGGCAGGAAGCTATCAGGAAAGCTTTATGGTTGCAGATGAAACCTCCGGAAAGAAAATTGAAATTACTGCCAGTCTGACGGTTGAGGCTGTAAATCACAGCCTGAGCGCAGCTCCTTCCGAACTGGATTTTGCGTCAGCAAAAAAAGGATACGGACAGATTGAGGCCCAGCAGGTTACTGTGACCAATAATGGAAATGTTACTGAGACACTGGTACAGCCTGCAGGAAAGAATTTTGAAGTAAGCAAAGTGGAAGCTTCAGCGCTGACTCTGCAGCCGGGAGACTCTGTAAGCTTTACCGTAAGGCCGAAGACAGGTCTTGATGTAAATACTTACCAGGAAACCGTAGAAGTGGCTTCAGAAAGCGCAAAAACAGGCTTTAAGGCAGTTTTCCAGGTAATCAAGGGAAGCGCATCCCTTACAAAGATCCAGACTCCGGCAGATATTACCGGACTGGCAAACGGAACGAAAAAGGATGCAAAATCCTTAAAACTTCCGTCAGTGGTTGTAATTGAAACAACATCAGGAAATATGAATGCGGCAGTATCCTGGGATGTGAAGAACTGCAGCTATGATCCGTCCGGTACAGATGCGCAGAGCTTCCGTGTTCAGGGAACTGTGAAGCTTCCGGAAGGTGTTGACAATGATAAGAACCTGGAGCTTAAAACAAGTGTTAAGGTCAGTGTAAAAGCGTATACTTCAAAAACTGTATCTGCAGATCAGAATAAGATCACAGGAATCGAGTACAATGGAGTGTACACTACACAATCCAGAATTTCCTTTACTGCGGTAGGCGCAGGAATGGACAATGCATCTCCGAGAAAAGGCGATACCAGATATCTTCCTTTGAACTGGACTGTGATCAATACAAATAACTGGGATGCAGCGCCGTATACAGCTACCTTTGGCCTGGCTCAGAGCGGAGATTACACACTGAAGGTTACTTTCCAGCTTCAGACCTATGACGGAAAAACATGGAAGAGTTCTGAAACCTATGATACAAAGTCAGTACCGTTTACCATTTCCAAGGCAAAGGTTACTGCTCCGGGACAGAACCTTACTCCTGCAGCAAACCGCAAAAATGCAGTAAAAACAGGAGATGATTCACCGATCGCTGTTTTTGTGGTGATTCTTGTAGTAGCTGCGGCAGCCATTGCAGGCGTGATTATTTACCGTAAAAAGAAATAAAAAGTTACAAAACAAAATTACTAGCACTCATTTAATGTGAGTGCTAGTTTTTTCTTGACTTTTATGAGAAAGGGTATTACTATATATCACAGAAATGAAAAAAACAAAGGAGTGTGGAATACATGGCTGTAAAGCATGGTAACTTATCAATTAACAGTGACAACATTTTTCCTATTATAAAAAAGTGGCTTTATTCAGATCATGATATTTTTGTGCGCGAGCTTGTATCAAACGGATGCGATGCAATTACCAAACTGAAAAAGCTGGAGGTAATGGGAGAATATAGTTTCCCGGAAAATTATAAGCCTGCAATCCAGGTAACCGTTGATTCTGAAAAAAAGACTCTGAAATTCACCGATAACGGTATTGGTATGACTGCAGACGAGGTGGAGGAATACATCACTCAGATCGCTTTTTCCGGCGCTACAGAATTTCTGGAGAAATATAAAGATAAAACAACGGATGATCAGATGATCGGGCATTTTGGCCTGGGCTTTTATTCTGCATTTATGGTAGCAGATGAAGTGCATATTGATACGCTTTCCTATAAAGAAGGCTCTGTTCCGGTTCACTGGACCTGTGACGGCGGAACAGAATATGACATTCAGGACGGAAATAAAGATACCGTAGGTACAGAGATCACGCTGTTTCTGAATGAAGAGAGCCTGGAATTCTGTAATGAATACCGTATGCGTGAGGTTCTTGAAAAATACTGCTCCTTTATGCCTGTAAATATTTATCTTGCAAAAGAAAATGCAGAGCAGGAATATGAGACGATTGATGAAGCTGATTTAAGAGATGACGATGTTGTTGTGGAGCATATTCACGAAGAGGCAAAAACAGAGGAAAAAGAAAATGACAAGGGAGAAAAGGAAATCGTAGAAATTTCTCCTGCAAGAGACCGCGTAAAGATCAACAAACGTCCGGTTTCTTTAAGTGATCCTCAGCCGCTCTGGATGAAACATCCAAACGAATGTACAGACGAAGAATATAAAGAATTTTACCGTAAAGTATTTATGGATTATAAAGAGCCGCTGTTCTGGATCCATCTGAACATGGACTATCCATTTAACCTGAAAGGAATCCTGTATTTCCCGAAGATCAATACAGAGTATGATTCCATTGAGGGAACCATTAAACTTTACAACAATCAGGTATTTATTGCAGATAATATCAAAGAAGTGATTCCGGAATTCCTGCTGCTTCTGAAAGGCGTGATCGACTGTCCGGATCTTCCGCTGAACGTATCAAGAAGCGCACTTCAGAACGATGGATTTGTTCAGAAGATTTCTGAATATATTGCGAAAAAAGTAGCGGACAAGCTGACCGGAATGTGTAAGACAGACCGCGAGGCATACGAAAAATACTGGGATGACATCAGTCCGTTTATTAAATTTGGATGTATTAAAGACTCAAAGTTTGCAGACAAGCTTCATGACTATATTCTGTTTAAGGATCTGGACAACAAATACCTTACCCTTAAAGACTGTATAGAGGCAAACAAGAAGGAAGAGGCAGAACACACTGAGGAAGAGACTCAGGAAAATGCAGAAGAAAATAAAGATGAGAAAGAACCGGAAAAGACAACAGTATTTTATGTGACAGATCCGGTACAGCAGAGCCAGTATATTAATATGTTTAAGGAAGCTGGAAAGAATGCGGTGATTCTTTCTCATAATATTGATACTGCCTTTATTTCTCATCTTGAGCAGAGAGATCAGACACTTCAGTTTAAGAGAATTGATGCAGATCTGACAGAAGAGCTGAAGGGCGGAGACGCTGCTGATGACGATACAGCAAAAACGCTGACAGAGCTTTTCCGTAAAAATTTGAATAAAGAAAAGCTTGAAGTGAAAGTAGAAAGTCTGAAGAATGAAGCAGTATCCGCAATGATGATGCTTTCTGAGGAAAGCCGTCGTATGCAGGATATGATGAAAATGTATAATATGTATGGAATGGATCCGGGAATGTTTGGCGGACAGGAAACACTTGTCTTAAACATTAACCATCCTCTGGTGAAGTTCCTTGCAGAGAATCAGGAGTCTGAACATGCAGCAGTTATCTGTGAACAGCTTTATGATCTGGCAATGATCAGTCACAAGCAGCTTTCACCAGATGAAATGACAAAATTTGTTCAGAGAAGCAATGATATTTTGATGCTGCTGACAAAATAAACCAAAATGAATGTGAGTAAAGTCCCGGTGCCTGAAAAGGTAACCGGGATTTTTGTATGTTTTCTAAAAGACAAGAAACTATTCTTTTTTAAAGAAAATAAAGAGACAGACATAAAAAAATAAGTACAAAATGTTCTGATAGAGTGAAAAATATAAATTTTTGTATTATTTTGATATAAAACGCCAAAAATTAATATTGACAAATTACATCGTGATTCTTATGCTAGAAAAGTATGTCCGAGCAAGGTTTTGTTGAAGAATCTCGAAAAAATTATGAAAATTACTTTTTCTTTCGATATTCCACGAGTTATTTAGTAAATAGAAAAATATTGATAAATTGTCGTATAGTATATGGGAGAAAAAGAAAATTAGAAATAAATTTCAGAGGAGAAAGAAATGAGGAAAGTATACCATTTAATCAGACAGATGGGAGTAACATCGAAGTACAAAGGATATTATTTTGTGGCAGATGCTGTAAAACTGTCCATGGAGACAGCCGGATATCCCCTGAGAATTACCAAGGATGTGTATCCTCCGTTGGCGAGAAAATATAAATCTACCCCGAACAATATTGAACATGATATCCGGACTGTAGTCAATGTCTGCTGGTGTGCGAATAAAGATCAAATGGACAGGATTGCCGGATATCCTCTGAGTTACAAGCCTACAAACAGCGAGTTTGTAGACATGCTGGCATTTTATCTCAGTTCAGATGACAGATAGTTGATAAAAAGATAAAAGAAAACTGTTTTACAGGGATTCACAGTCAATACCGAGACCGCGGAAAAAGTTGTGAACGGAAACGTCCCAGAACTGTTCAGCACGTTTGTCCATGGAAAAGTATATTTGAGAGATTCCTGTAGTACACAAGAGCGTATTATTTTTATACTGTATAATTAAAGAGAAGCTGCTGACAGCAGAAAAAAGGTCAGACTCTTTTTCTTCAAAAATAGAGAAAAACTGTTCAGGTGAAAGCTGAAATACAATTTTGAACTGCAGCGGAGTTCGTTTTCCGCGTATGATTGAAAAGCAAAAAGGTTTTATTTCCCTCCATGCAGAATAAATGGTCTTGTTTTGGGTCAGGATATCCTGTGTGTCGGTATCGAAAAATTCTTTATTTATTAGCCCATCTATGGAAAAAGTATTGAAAGTTGTGACAGAAGCTTCTGCCATGGGAAATTGATCAAAGGTCTCCCCGATCAGAAGCCGGTTCATAAATCCTTTGACATCGTTGATTTTCAGTGCAAGCATATTCAGGCTCCCTTGATTTTTTTTTATTATAAAACAGAAATGAAAAAAAGAACAGAGTTTTTAGAAAAAGTCTTTTCAAATGAAAAGTGATATGGTAAGATAAACGTGGTATTCGATACTACATATAATGGAAAAGAGGACGATATAGTTGAGTTATAAAATTATTATAGACAGTTGCGGAGAATTCCTTGATGAATGGAAAGACGATGAACGTTTTGAATCTGTTCCGCTGACACTTAATGTAGGCGGAGAGACTGTGATAGATGATGATACTTTTGATCAGGCTGAGTTTTTGAAAAAAGTGTCTGCCTGTCCGGAGTGCCCGAAATCTGCGTGTCCGTCTCCGGAACGCTATATGAAGGCTTATGAATGTGAGGCAGATCATATTTATGCAGTGACTTTATCTTCAGAGCTGAGCGGCTCATATAACAGTGCAGTTCTTGGAAAAGATCTGTTTCTGGAGGAGAATCCCGGAAGAAATGTTTATGTATTTAATTCCCGGTCAGCCTCTGTGGGAGAAACGCTGATCGGAATAAAGATTCAGGAATGTGAGGAAGCAGGCTGTTCTTTCCGGGAAACTGTGGAAAGAGTTGAAAAATATATAGCAGAACAGAATACATTTTTTGTTCTGGACGATCTGGAAACACTTCGCAAGAACGGACGTCTCAGCAGAGTGAAATCTCTTGTTGCAAGCGCTCTTAAGATTAAACCGGTTATGGGATCTACAGATGAGGGAACTATCTGTCAGCTTGATCAGGCAAGAGGAATAAATAAGGCTCTTATAAAAATGGTTCAGCACGTTGTGGAAAAGACAGAAAACAGTGAATCAAAAGTTCTGGCAATTTCTCACTGTAATTGCAAAGATCGGGCAATGCTCTTAAAGGAAGCGCTTCAGGAAAAGCTTACAACCAAAAAGATCATTGTTCTGGATACTGCAGGCGTAAGCAGTATGTATGCAAATAACGGCGGTGTTATTGTCGCTGTTTAAAAGCATTGCATGAATGAAAATGACGTGCTATAATTATCTGTATATTCAGCCTGCTGCAGAAATAAACAGCAGTCTATTTACAGTAAAGGAGATTCAGTTATGAGCCAGAAAAAAGTGGATCAGTATAAAGAAAGAAAAAACGGCCACAGCAAAGAACAGAAAAAAGAAAAGTTTTATGACTGGCTGGAAAGAATTGTGGGCGTAGTTGTCTGTGTGGCTCTTGTTGCATGGATCGGATATTCTGTTTATGACAAAATAGAACAGAAACAGGATTCTGTTGTAACACAGACTACTATGGACACATCTGCTCTGGACAGCTATGTAGCCGGACTTTCAGCAGAAACAACAGAATAAGCAAATAAAAAAATCCCCGGTATATGCCGGGGATTTTTGTGATCAATACGAATGCTATCCGATATGAACAGATAATAACTTATTATAATTTTGTAACATTAGCTGCCTGCATTCCGCGAGCGCCTTCTGTCAGATCATAAGTTACGGCCTGTCCCTCATCAAGAGATTTGAATCCTTCGCCGTTGATTGCAGAAAAGTGTACAAATACATCAGCGCCATCCTCACCTGTGATGAAGCCGTATCCTTTTTCTGCGTTGAACCATTTTACAGTCCCCTTGTTCATGATGTTACCTCCATAAAAATAAAAAGTTAAAAGTCCATCTGACGAAAAAAATCACCAGATTTTACAGACTATATCATGTAATATATAATCTCTAAAAACTAGTGATTTTATATTAATAATGTAGTGGATTTGATATGATTATATAGCTCATATTTTAAATTGTCAAGATTATTCTTAAGGATTGTAAAAAAACTGACACAAGGGAGACAGTGAGAAAATAAATGTATTTTATAAATATGAAAAACAGGCAAAAAATACTTTATTAAATCTCTGGTTTCGTGTATGATATGTTTAAGTATGTAAAAATAAATTTCAGGAGGAAATTTTTATGATTAATAAACTGATTGAAAAAATTAAAAAAACAAATGCTCCTATCGTAGTGGGGCTGGATCCGATGCTGAATTACATCCCAAAGCATATCCAGGATAATGCATTTGCAGAATTTGGCGAGACACTGGAGGGCGCTGCGGAGGCAATCTGGCAGTTTAATAAGGCGATTGTGGATTCTACCTGTGATCTGATCCCGGCAGTAAAACCTCAGATCGCCATGTATGAGCAGTTCGGGATCCCGGGACTTCAGGCGTATAAAAAAACAGTAGACTATTGTAAGGAAAAAGATCTTGTAGTGATCGGAGATATTAAAAGAGGAGATATCGGCTCTACTTCTGCAGCATACGCAGTGGGACATCTGGGACATGTTCAGGTGGGCTCCAAAAGCTATGCCGGCTTTGATGAGGATTTTGCAACTGTGAATCCGTATCTCGGATCTGACGGCGTAAAACCGTTTATTGACGTATGTAAAGAAGAAAATAAAGGACTCTTTATTCTTGTAAAAACATCAAATCCTTCCAGTGGAGAGTTCCAGGATCGTCTGATCGACGGACGTCCTCTCTATGAGTGGGTAGGCGAAAAGGTTGCTCAGTGGGGCGAGGATCATATGGGCAATGGATACAGCTATGTGGGAGCTGTTGTAGGAGCAACCTATCCGGAAATGGGAAAAGTTCTCCGTAAACTTATGCCGAAAACCTTTATCCTTGTGCCGGGCTACGGCGCTCAGGGCGGCAGGGGAAAAGATCTGGTTCATTTCTTTAATGAGGACGGCCTGGGTGCCATTGTAAACTCCTCAAGAGGAATTATTGCGGCTTATAAACAGGAAGCTTACGCAGAATTTGGTGAAAAGAACTTTGCAGACGCATCCAGACAGGCAGTAAAAGATATGATCGCTGATATCAGCGGAGCTCTGGAAGGCCGCAAATAATCAGGACCAACTGATTCAGGAGGAAAGAGATGAGCAAAAAGACAAAAGAAAGCTTAAAGATTGTAAGCCAGGAAAGAATCGGGAAAGATATTTACAGCATGTGGCTTCAGGCAGACCATATGGCTGCGGAGGCGAAGCCAGGCCAGTTTCTTTCACTTTATACGCGGGATGGAAGCAAGCTGCTTCCCCGCCCCATCAGTATCTGTGAAATTGACAGAGAAAACGGAAGAATCCGTCTTGTTTATCGGGTAACAGGAAAGAACACAGGAACAGAGGCCTTTTCCAGACTCCATGCAGGCGTTCCGGTAGAGGTTCTGGGACCGCTGGGAAATGGTTTTCCTCTTCATGAAGCAGAGGGAAAACGCGTATTTCTCATGGGCGGAGGAATTGGTATTCCTCCTATGCTTCAGACTGCAAAAGAGCTGAACGGACAGAAAACAGCGATCCTCGGTTACAGAGATGAGCTGTTTCTGAATGATGAGTTTCAGGCGTATGCAGATGTCTGTGTTGCCACTGAAGACGGAAGCGCCGGCACAAAGGGAAATGTTATGGATGCCATCAGAGAGAATGCTCTGGAAGCAGATGTGATTTTTGCCTGCGGACCCACACCTATGCTTCGGGCAATCAAAGCCTATGCGGAGGAAAAAAATATTCCATGCTGGATTTCTATGGAAGAACGTATGGCCTGCGGCGTTGGGGCCTGTCTTGCCTGTGTGTGCAAATCAAAGGAGATCGACAGCCATTCCCATGTACACAATAAACGCATCTGCAAAGACGGTCCTGTATTTTTGAGCACGGAGGTGGAGTTATGATAAAGACAGCCGTTACACTGGCAGGAGTAGAACTGAAGAATCCTGTTATGACAGCCTCCGGAACCTTCGGCTCAGGAGCGGAGTACAGCGAATTTGTAGATCTGAATAAACTGGGCGCTGTAGTAACAAAAGGAGTGGCAAACGTACCGTGGCCGGGAAATCCCACGCCTCGTGTGGCAGAAACAGCCTCCGGTATGCTGAATGCCATTGGCCTTCAGAATCCGGGAATTGATGTATTCTGTGAAAGGGATATTCCGTTCCTTAAAAAATATGACACAAAGATCATTGTAAATGTGTGCGGAAAAAGCACAGAAGACTACTGTGAAGTAGTAGAGCGTCTGGGAAATGAACCGGTAGATCTTCTGGAAATCAATGTATCCTGCCCAAACGTAAAAGAAGGCGGAATTGCTTTCGGACAGGATCCAAAGGCTCTGGAAGCCATTACAAAAGAAGTTAAAAAATATGCAAAGCAGCCGATCATCATGAAGCTCAGCCCTAATGTGACAGACATCACGGAAATGGCAAAAGCAGCGGAGGCCGGAGGCGCAGATATTCTTTCTCTTATCAATACTCTGACAGGAATGAAGATCGATATCTATAAAAAAACATTTGCTCTGGCAAATAAAACCGGCGGAATGTCAGGCCCGGCTGTAAAACCTGTGGCTGTCCGCATGGTATACCAGGTAGCTCAGGCAGTGAAGCTTCCCATTATTGGAATGGGCGGAATCTCCACTGCAGAGGATGCGCTGGAATTTATTCTTGCAGGTGCAAGTGCAGTGTCTGTGGGAACTGCAAATTTCTTTAATCCTTATGCTGCGGAAGAAGTAGTCCGGGGAATTGAGGACTATATGAAATCCCAGAAGACAGAGGATATCTGTCAGCTGATCGGCGCGGTAAAATAGTTTTTTGATAAGGGCTGCTGTAAAGCATATCCGGAAATGTTCCGGGTATATATTTACAGCGGACCTTTTTTTAGGGAGAAATTATGAAAAAAGATATGACAAGCGATATGACAGTAGGGAACCCGGTGAAGCTGATCATCTGGTTTATGATACCAATGTTCCTTGGCAATGTGTTTCAGCAGTTTTATAATATTGCAGACTCTATTGTTGCCGGTCAGTTTATCGGCGTAGATGCGCTGGCAGCCATTGGAAGCACCGGTTCTCTGATGTTTCTTGTAACAGGATGGCTCAATGGAATGAGCAGCGGTTTTGCCATTATTGTTTCCCAGATGTTCGGGGCAAAGAAATACGATGATATGCGCCATTATGTGGCAATGTCTGTGTACCTGATGTTTGGGATCACTGCAGTGATGACTGTGGGGCTTCTTGCGTTTAATGAGCCGATCCTTCGCCTGATGAATTCTCCGGAGGAGCTGATGGGAGATGTAAAGGCGTATATGGGGATCATCTATGCGGGACTGATTGTCACCGCAGCCTATAATGCTCTGGCAGCCTTCCTGCGCGCACTGGGAGATTCAAAATCTCCGCTTTATTTCCTGATCATTTCAGCAGCTATCAATGTGGTGCTGGACGTGGTATTTATCAAGTTCCTGGGAATGGGTGTGGAAGGCTGCGCTTATGCTACAGTTATTGCGCAGGCGGTTTCAGCAGTATGCTGCATGGTTTACATTATAAAGAAGTATCCGATCCTTCATCTGGAAAAGAAAAACTTTGCGTTTCGCAGGGGGAGCTTTGCCAAGCTTCTGAATCTGGGTATTCCCATGGCCCTGCAGTTTTCCATTACAGCCATTGGAACTATTATTGTGCAGGGAGCAGTGAATGTTTACGGCGCTGTTTATATGGCGGGATTTTCTGCTGCGGGAAAGATTCAGAACATTATTACCATGGTGGCTGTTTCCATAGGGGCAACCATTGCGACCTATGTGGGACAGAACCGGGGGGCAGGACGCATGGACCGTGTACGGGCAGGTGTGAAATATTCCTGGATCATGCTTCTTATATGGGCTGTTATCGAGATGGTTGTAATGTACTTTGGCGGCAGATATTTTACCTATCTGTTTATTGATCCTTCAGAGACAGCGGTGGTGGAGGTTTCAGTAACCTATTTCCGTACTGTATTCTGGGCATACCCGTTCCTCTGTACAATCTTCCTTTTCCGAAATGCTCTTCAGGGAATGGGTTATGGGCTGGTTCCTATGCTTGGTGGAATTTTTGAACTGGTAGCCAGAACTGCTATCGTTCTTCTTGTTGCAGGAAAAACCAGCTTTGCAGGAATCTGTATGGCAGATCCGGCAGCATGGATCGCTGCCCTGATTCCTCTGATCCCATACTATTATTATGTAATGAAAAAATATAAAAAACAGACTGTGGCGCCCCTTTCATCCATTGATTGAAAAAAAACAGCAGATATGCTAAAATAAAACAGATATATTATGGAAAAAATGAAAAGGGCTTGCCCGTAAATACGGAGGTTGAAAAATATGGAACAGTATAAACAGGAATTTATTCAGTTCATGGTAGACAGCAAGGTTCTGAAATTCGGTGAATTTACACTGAAAAGCGGAAGAAAATCCCCATTTTTTATGAATGCAGGGGGATATGTAACAGGATCTCAGTTAAAAAAACTGGGCGAATACTATGCAAGAGCCATTCATGACAAATATGGAGACGATTTCGACGTATTATTCGGACCTGCATACAAAGGAATCCCGTTAAGCGTTGTGACAGCGATTGCCTACAGCGAGCTTTATGGAAAAGAAGTACGCTACTGCTCTGACCGAAAAGAAGAAAAAGACCACGGCGCAGATAAAGGAAGCTTTCTTGGAAGTACTCTGAAGGACGGAGACAGAGTTGTTATGATCGAGGACGTAACCACTTCCGGAAAATCCATGGAGGAGACTGTGCCTAAGGTAAAAGGAGCGGCAGACGTGGAGATCGTTGGTCTTATGGTTTCTCTGAACCGTATGGAAGTAGGAAAGGGCGGAGAAAAATGCGCTCTTGATGAAGTGAAGGATCTGTACGGCTTTGACACTGCGGCTATTGTGGACATGGCAGAGGTGACAGAGTATCTTTACAACAAAGAGGTAAATGGACAGGTGATCATCGATGATACTCTGAAGGCAGCCATTGATGACTATTATCGTCAGTACGGAGTGAAATAGGAGGTTCGCCGTGAACGAAAAGATTTATAAAACAATGACAAGAACAGGGGCCTGCAGTCTGGCGGTAGGCATTGTTACCCTGGTGACAGGCGCCGCAGCCGGTATCCTTATGATCATCAGCGGAGCGAGACTTTTAAAGAGAAAGTCAGATATTCTGATCTGACGGTGAGCTGTGAGTAATAGGGCAAAACAAAAAATCCGGCAGATAGGAATGGTTCTTTTTGTGCTGTATGTGCTGCTTCTGATCTACTTTCTGTTTTTTTCTGAGGGATACGGACGGATTGCGGAGGAGGAGCGCATATACAGATACAACCTGAAACCCTTTGTGGAGATCCGGAGATTCTGGATGTACCGGGAACAGGTTGGCTTGTCTGCTTTTTTTATGAATATTTTCGGGAATGTGATCGGATTCATTCCCCTGGGATTTATCCTGCCGGTCATCAGCCGGAGATGGCGCAGCGGATTCCTGATCGTTCTGTCCGGGTTCAGTCTGAGTCTGTGTGTGGAAACGATTCAGCTTGTAACAAGAGTAGGCTGCTTTGATGTGGATGATCTGATTTTAAATACCGCAGGCGCGGCAGCAGGCTACGTGCTGTTTGTAATCTGCGATTACCTGAGGAGAAAGCATTATGGCGAAAAGATATAGATACTCATTTGTAAAAACAAAAGAAGCAGAAAAGGGAAAGCTGTCAGTGGGTCTGGCAGCTGCTTCCCTTATTTTGTTTCTGGCAGCAGTTCTGACTGCTTTTGCACTTAACGGCGCCTATGGATTTATTGTAGGAGGTATCTGTCTTTTTGCAACAATGCTTTCTGTCTATGGATTCATTATGGGACTTTTGAGTTTTTCAGAGGAAAAGCGTACGCATCGTACCAGTATTGTGGGTTCTATTCTGAATGGAATCATCATGGTGGGATGGCTGGGCTTTTTTTTAATGGGAGTGTAAAAAATGGAACGTTTAGAGAAACAGATGCAGTTTATCATAGAGGTGGACAAAGTAAAAAATATTTTTCGGCAGACGTATCTTGCAGATGGAAACCGTAAAGAAAATGATGCGGAGCATTCCTGGCATCTTGCGCTGATGGCAGTTCTTCTGAAGGAATATTCCAATGAAGAGGTCAGCCTGGAAAAGGTGGTTCCCATGGTGCTGATCCATGATCTTGTGGAAATTGACGCAGGAGATACCTATGCCTATGACGAGGCCGGAGCGGCAACCAAGGAGATCAGAGAGAGGAAGGCTGCGGAACGGATCTTTGGACTGCTTCCGGAGGATCAGAGAAGCTGGTTCCGGCAGCTTTGGGAAGAGTTTGAAGCATATGAGACACCGGAGGCAAAATTTGCCCATGTGCTTGATAACTGTCAGCCGCTTCTTTTAAACGACGCTTCCGGAGGAAGAAGCTGGGCGGAGCACGGCGTGAAAAAAAGCCAGATTTACAAAAGAAATCAGCATACTTCAGAGGGTTCCGGGGAAATCTGGGAGTATATGAAGAAACTGGTAGACAAGCATATCCGTCTGGGAAATGTGATCGATGAGTAAAGGCGGAGTTGATTTTTGAAAGGAGATGACAGTTTGGACGAATTACTGATGGAGCGATTTGCCCTTGCTGAAGAACGGATTGCAGAAATCTGTACAGAAAAGGAAATAAAAGAGCCCTTTGAGGAATTTTTTCAGAGAACAGCAGAGTTTCTTAAAAAAACGGGGAAGATTCTGAAAAGAGAACAGGAAAAACTTTCCCTGGAAGAGCTGAAGGCGGAAAATACTGCGTTGTATGAAGAACTTTTTCCGGAAAATTATGAGACTTCCTATGGAAATCCTGCTTATGCAACAGAAAAGCTGGGGGAATACGGTCAGAGCTTCTGCTTTCTGTATGCGGAGCTAAGAGGTACCATAGTCTTTGCATATGAGAAAAAATGGTGGGATTATCTTGTGTGCGCAGAGCTGTTTCTGGAGATTCATTCTGCTTTTTGTGAAGAAGAACTTCCTGCTCCGAAAACAGTGGAAGATATCCTCCGTTCCTATGTAAATGATTACTGTCAGGACATGATGGAGCAGAGAATTGCTGAGGGTGTTGACCCGGAGCTGGATTTTGCCACAAAGATCATTATGGAGTCAGATCTTGAGGATCTGAGGTATCTTTACCGCTATGGCGAATACGTATCCGGAAATGAGACCGGTGTGGCTCTTTTCCTGAACAGTCTTTCTCAGGAAAAAATTGATGATATGGCGCGTACCTATACAGAAGGATATCGCATCGGATTTATTAATACAAGAAAAGACCTTACAAAAAAGAAAACCGTAAATATCCGCTATAATCTGGGATTTGAGCGGATGGTTCGGGCGGCAGTCCTTCAGTTTCGGGAAATGGGACTAAAGCCTGTGATCTATCGTCATGCGGCTCATGTGATCAATAAAAGAGGGGCATCCCGTGTAGGATATATGGGCGGAAATCCCAACCCTCAGTATGATTATGACCACAGACAGGACTGCGCTCTGTTCCTTGACAGCGACTTTGTAAAAAGGAAACTCCGCTCCATGCAGAACGCCTATGACAAGTACAGAGATCTGGCAGAAGTCCACGGCGGCCCTGCATGTATTGAAACCTTTGGAGAGGAGCCTTTTTCTCCGGTGTCCAAGCCGGAAGCCCTGAGCTTAAGCGAAGCTCAGCAGAAGCTTCAGGTGGAGCTTGACAATGAATCCGGTCAGATTGTCAACCGCTATATCAAAGGAGATGAGAGAAGCTTTACCATTATCGCCTATCCGGTGCCGGAGATCGGAGGAAACTTCCCGGAGATTTTTGATGAGATCGTAAAGATCAATACACTGGACTATAAGCTTTATGAAAAAATCCAGCAGACGATCATTGAAACTCTGGATACCTGCGAGTGGGTGGAGATCAAAGGACAGAACGGCAATGAAACAGATCTTATCATTCATCTTCATACACTGGAGGATATCAAAAAACAGACAAACTTTGAAAACTGTGTGGCAGATGTGAATATCCCGGTAGGCGAGGTGTTTACTTCTCCGGTTCTGGCAGGCACAGGCGGAGTCCTCCATGTAAAAAAAGTGTATCTGAACGGACTGCAGTTTAAGGATCTGAAGCTTGTATTTGACTGCGGTCAGGTGATCGATTATTCCTGCAGTAACTTTGAGACGGAAGAGGAAAACCGCGCTTATATTGAGGACAATATCCTTCACCATCATGTGAAGCTTCCAATGGGAGAGTTTGCCATCGGAACAAATACCACAGCCTATGTGGCTGCAGAAAAATACGGGATCGCAGACAAGCTGCCCATTCTGATCGCAGAAAAAATGGGTCCTCATTTTGCAGTGGGCGATACCTGTTACAGCTGGGCTGAGGATATTGCAGTATATAATCCGGACGGAAGAGAGATCATTGCCAGAGACAATGAGATATCCAGCCTCAGAAAAGAGGATATCAGCCTTGCGTACTATGGATGCCATACAGATATTACCATTCCTTACGAAGAGCTTGGAAGTATCTGCGTGATCGATGATGAAGGAGAAGGACGTTCCATTATTGAAAAAGGACGTTTTGTACTTCCTGGTACAGAGGAACTGAACCGCCCTTTTGAGAAATAAAGAGAATGCGGAAGGAAGAAATTCCGAAATATACAAAAACAGTTTGTTTGCCAAAATATTTCTTTTATGGAATTTTATTGACACAAAAATAGAATCTTAGTAGAATCAACCTGGAACAGATTGAAAATTAAGGAGGCCTACCAATGAAAAAAGTTGGAATTGTAATGGGAAGCGATTCAGACATGCCGGTTATGAGCAAAGCAGCGGCAATTCTTGACAAGCTGGGAGTGGAGTATGAGATGAAGATCATCTCCGCGCACAGAGAACCGGATGTATTTTTTGACTATGCAAAGAGTGCAGAGGAAAGAGGATTTAAGGTGATTATTGCAGGTGCGGGAATGGCAGCTCATCTGCCGGGAATGTGCGCGGCGATTTTCCCCATGCCGGTAATCGGTATTCCGATGCATACTACCTCTCTGGGAGGACGTGACTCTCTTTATTCCATCGTACAGATGCCGTCCGGAATCCCGGTTGCCACGGTTGCCATCAATGGCGGCGCAAACGCAGGACTTCTGGCAGCAAAAATTCTGGCAACCTCAGATCCTGAGCTTCTTGCGAAACTGAAAGAATACAGCCAGGAGCTGAAAGAGCAGGTAGAAGCCAAGGACGCAAGACTGCAGGAAGTAGGCTATCAGAATTATTAATAAAAAATAAAAGTAAATACTGGGAGGATATTATGGATTACAAGAACGCAGGTGTTGATATAGAAGCAGGCTATAAGTCAGTGGAGCTGATGAAAAAGCACATTGCAAAAACAATGAGACCCGAGGTTTTAGGCGGAATCGGCGGATTTTCCGGAGCGTTTTCCATGAGTGCATTTAAAGATATGGAGGAGCCTACTCTTGTTTCCGGAACAGACGGATGCGGAACAAAGGTAAAGCTTGCCATGGTTATGGACAAGCATGACACCATTGGAATCGATGCAGTGGCAATGTGCGTCAACGATATTGCCTGCGCAGGGGCAGAGCCTCTGTTTTTCCTGGATTATATTGCATGCGGCAAGAATTATCCGGAAAAGATCGCAGAGATCGTAGGCGGTGTGGCAGAAGGCTGCGCACAGTCCGGAGCAGCTCTGATCGGCGGAGAAACAGCCGAGCATCCGGGACTTATGCAGGAGGATGAGTACGACCTTGCGGGATTCGCAGTAGGCGTGATCGATAAAAAAGATCTTCTTACAGGGGAAGAGCTGGAAGCCGGTGACGTTCTGATCGGTATGGCGTCTACAGGTGTTCACAGCAATGGATTTTCTCTGGTGCGTAAGGTATTCGATATGACAAGAGAGTCTCTGGACACTTATTATGATGAACTGGGAACAACTCTGGGCGAGGCTCTTCTTGCCCCGACCAGAATTTATGTAAAAGCTCTGAAGAGCGTGAAAGAAGCGGGCGTGCGCATCCATGCATGCAGCCATATCACAGGCGGCGGTTTCTACGAAAATGTTCCGCGTATGCTGAAAGAGGGCACAAGAGCAGTGATCGAAAAAGACAGCTATCCGGTTCTTCCGATCTTTAAGCTTCTTGCAGAAAAAGGAAACATTGAAGAAAAAATGATGTACAATACCTACAACATGGGTCTTGGAATGGTTCTTGCAGTAAAACCGGAAGACGTGGACAAAACAATGGAAGCGATCCGCAAAGCAGGAGATACTCCATATGTGGTAGGACGTATCGAAGCCGGCGAAAAGGGTGTGGATTTATGTTAAGACTTGGCATTCTGGTATCCGGAGGGGGCACGAATCTTCAGGCCATTCTGGATGCGCTGGATCAGGGAGTGATCACCAATGCCGCTGTTTCAGTGGTGATCAGTAATAACTCCGGTGCCTATGCTCTGAAAAGAGCAGAGGACCGGGGGATCCCGGCTGTTTGTATTTCTCCGAAATGCTATGACAGCAGAGAGGAATTCCATAAAGCTCTTCTGGCGGAGCTTCAGAAAAACCAGATAGATCTTGTTGTTCTTGCAGGTTATCTGGTTGCGGTTCCTCCAATGATCGTGGAGGCATATCCAAACCGTATCATTAATATCCATCCTTCTCTGATCCCGTCTTTCTGCGGAACAGGGTTTTATGGACTGCGCGTCCATGAGGGAGTTCTGAACAGAGGCGTAAAAATAACCGGAGCCACTGTGCATTTTGTAGATACAGGCACAGATACCGGTCCGATCATCCTTCAGAAGGCAGTTGAGGTACAGCAGGGAGATACTCCGGAAGTACTTCAGCGCCGAGTAATGGAAGAGGCAGAATGGAAGATCCTTCCGGAAGCTATTGACCTGATTGCAAACGGAAAGGTCAGTGTTCAGGACGGAAAGGTTCAGATCAGCAGATAAGGAGGAAATACCTGATGAATATACTGATTGTAGGAAGCGGCGGAAGAGAACATGCAATTGCATGGAGCGTGGCAAAAAGCCCGAAAGCTGACAAAATTTACTGCGCACCCGGCAATGCGGGAATTTCCCAGTATGCAGAGTGCGTAAATATCGGAGCTATGGAATTTGAGAAACTGGCGGATTTTGCCCAGGAACATAGCATAGATCTGACGATCATTGGAATGGACGACCCGCTGGTAGGAGGCGTTGTAGACGTATTTGAAGAGCGCGGTCTGAAGGTGTTTGGCCCACGTAAAAATGCGGCTATTCTGGAAGGCTCCAAGGCGTTTTCCAAGGATCTTATGAAAAAATATAATATTCCCACTGCCGGATATGAGAATTTTGAGGATTCTGAAAAGGCTCTGGAATATCTTCGTACACAGGCGAAATTCCCTGTTGTTCTCAAAGCGGACGGACTTGCTCTTGGAAAGGGCGTTCTGATCTGCAATGATCTCGCTGAGGCGGAAGCCGGAGTAAAGGAGATCATGGAGGACAAAAAGTTCGGAAGCGCCGGAAATACTATGGTCATTGAAGAATTTATGACAGGAAGAGAAGTCTCTGTGCTTTCTTTTGTTGACGGAAAGACCATCCGTACCATGACTTCCGCTCAGGATCACAAACGCGCCATGGACGGAGACCAGGGACTGAATACAGGCGGAATGGGTACCTTTTCTCCAAGTCCGTTTTATACGGAAGAGGTAGATGAATTCTGCCGGAAATATATTTATCAGCCCACAGTCGATGCTATGGCGGCTGAGGGACGTCCTTTTGTGGGAATTATTTTCTTTGGCCTGATGCTGACTCCGGACGGACCCAAGGTTCTGGAATATAATGCCCGTTTCGGTGATCCGGAAGCACAGGTAGTGCTGCCCAGAATGAAAACAGATATCCTTGAGGTAATGGAGGCCTGTGTAAACGGGACTCTGGATCAGACAGAACTTGAATTTGAGGATAATGCGGCAGTCTGCGTGGTTCTTGCCAGCGAAGGCTATCCGGTAAAATACGAAAAAGGCATTCCCATGTCCGGATTTGAGAAGTTTGAGGACAAAGAAGGATATTATTGCTTCCATGCGGGAACAAAGCTGGAAAACGGTCAGATCGTCACAAACGGAGGACGTGTTGTGGGAATTACTGCCAAGGGCAAAGACCTGAAGGAAGCAAGAAAGAACGCATATGAGGCGACCGAATGGATTCAGTTTGCCAACAAATATATGCGCCATGATATTGGAAAAGCCATTGATGAGGCGTAAGGAGGAAACAACGTGTATTGTGTAAAAAAGATAACAGAGGATATGTACTGGATCGGCGCCAGCGACAGAAGACTGGAGTTGTTTGAGAACGTATATCCGATCCCAAAAGGAGTTTCCTATAATTCCTATGTGATCCTGGATGAAAAAACCGTTCTTCTTGATACAGTAGATCATTCTGTGTGCTCACAGTTCCTTGAGAATCTGGAGCATGTACTGGACGGCCGTACTCTGGATTATATTATTGTGAATCACATGGAGCCGGATCACTGCGCTTCTCTTGCAGAAGTTGTGATCCGTTATCCGGAAGTGAAATTTGTGGGAAATGCAAAGACATTTACCATGATGAAACAGTTTTTTGATTTTGACGTAGATAACCGCGCAGTTGTGATCAAAGAGGGAGATACCATTTCCACAGGAAAACACACCCTTGCATTTGCCATGATCCCAATGGTTCACTGGCCGGAGGCTATGGTAACTTATGATGCTTATGATAAAGTTCTTTACAGTGCAGACGCCTTTGGAACCTTTGGCGCGCTGAACGGAAATATTTTTGCAGACGAGCTGAACTTTGAGGCAGAGTGGCTGGAAGAAGCCAGAAGATATCTTACTAACATTGTAGGTAAATACGGAGCTCAGGTTCAGTCTGCCCTGAAAAAAGCAGCAGCTCTTGATATTGAAATGATCTGCCCGCTTCACGGCCCGGTATGGAGAGAAAATCTGGGCTGGTTTATTGATAAATATCAGAAATGGAGCACCTACACACCGGAGGATCACGCGGTTCTTATTGTGTATGCTTCTATTTACGGAAATACAGAGAGCGCAGTGAATGTTCTGGCCGGGAAGATTTCTGATGCAGGAGAAAAGAACATTGCAATGTATGATGTGTCCAAAACAGATCCGTCCTATATTCTGGCAGAAGCATTCCGCTGTGACAGGATCGTATTTGCCTGTCCTACTTACAATGCAGGACTTTTCCCGAAAATGGAAACCCTTCTTTCAGAATTGAAAGCGCATAATTTCCAGAACCGTAAAGTGGCTGTGATCGAAAACGGTACCTGGGCAATTTCTGCAGGAAAACAGATGAAAGAGATTCTTTCTTCTATGAAAAACATGGAGATTTATGACAATACTCTTACTGTGAAATCTTCTCTGAAGAGGGATCAGATGGAGGAACTTGACGGAATCGTAGAATTCCTGATGAAATAAAAAGGAGTATCTGTTCCTCTGTGCCCCCCGGGGCCGGAGACAGACAATGGAAAGGACAACAAGAATGGGAATAAGTGTAGTAGACGCAGTGAAGGAAATTCAGGCCAGAGACAGCATCTTTGTGGCATATTCTCAGGTGACAAAGCTTCCTTATGTGACCTGCGCAGAAGAGACTTATAATGATCAGGCATGGTTTTTTGCCGAGGAAGAGACACTGAAGGAGTTTGGCAAAAAGAAGCTGGATGATAAAATCCTGCTTATGGGAATGAAATATGAGAAAAAGGATTTCCCGAGAATGTACGGCCTTCTTTACGCTGTTGGTGTAAATTCCCTGGTGTGGAATAACGGAAGTGAAGAGATTGAAGTGGATCTTGACAAAATTGTGCGTCAGCCGGATCTCAGCAAGGTCGAGCCGGAAAAAAGACCTCTGATCAACGCAACGCTTCAGCTTTCCGGTATTTATTTTATGCAGGAGCTGCGCCGTCCGGTAAAACCGGAGGAACACAAAAATATCCGGGAACTGGAAGAAGAGCTGATCGCAAATCTGAGAAAATCAGAATTCCTTGTTGCCATGGACCGCAGTGAGGAGGATCCGGCAAAGGTAAATATTCCGTATCTGAAAAATAAAGAAGGAAAAATTCTTCAGCCTGTTTTTTCAGATGTGCTGGAATACGAAAAATTTGCCAGAGGCAAAAAGCTGAGGATTGCAAAAATACCTTTTGTGAAGCTTGCTGATATTATGATCCAGCAGGCGGAGGCGCTTGTTATCAATCCAATGGGATTTAATCTGATTTTAAACAGAGAACAGTTAAAAAAGATCATCGGTTAAATGTAATACAGAAAGAGGCGGCTGTGAGGCTGCCTCTTTTCAACTGTGGAAAAGACTCGGAAAATAACTGTTTTCAAAATATGCGAGATGTGCTAGTATATGTGTAACACGATACGAGGAGGCTTGAATATGGTCATAGAAATAGATTTTAACAGTGACGAGGCCATCTATGTTCAGCTGATGAACCAGATCATCCTTGGGATCGCTACATCAAGACTTCAGGAGGGAGATACTCTGCCTTCTGTGAGACAGATGGCAGATACCATAGGCATTAATATGCATACAGTCAATAAAGCCTATACACTTCTGAAACAGGAGGGGTTTGTGTCCATTGACAGAAGAAGAGGCGCTGTGGTGGCCATTGATGTAGATAAGATAAAAGCTCTGGAGGAAATGAAACAGAATCTTGTAGTGGCGCTGGCAAAGGGCTGCTGCAAGGAGGTTTCCAGGCAGGAAGTACATCAGCTGATTGATGAGATTTTTGACGATTACGATCTGTAAAGGATCAGAAACGAGGAGGAATTTATGCAGGAAAAGTTTACCAGACAGGCTGTAAATGCTCTAAAGCTTGCCAGAAGCACGGTACAGTCCTGTAAGCATACGTATATAGGCACAGAACATATTCTGGTGGGACTTTTAAAGGAAAAGGAGGGAACTGCGGGAAGAATTCTGGAAGAATTCGGTGTGGAGCAGGAAAGGCTTCAGGAGCTGATCGGGAATCTGATCGCTCCTTCGGAAGTTCTGACCATGGAAAGAGTGCCGGAGTACAGTCCAAGGGCTCAGAGGCTTCTTGACAATGCCGGAAAAGAGGCTCAGATGCGGAGGGCGGATCAGGCAGGCACTGAACATATACTTCTTGCCATGCTGAAGGAAACAGAGTCCGTTGCCACAAGACTTCTGTATACAATGGGAGTCAATATCCAGAAACTGTATGCGGCAGTTCTGGCTGCTATGGGCTGCGATCAGGAAGCTATTGCGGAGGAGATGCAGGCATCCAGGAATCTGAAGGATAAAAAAGGAACAGGAACTCCTTTTCTTGATCAGTACAGCCGGGATCTTACAGCAATGGCTGCTGATGGAAAGCTGGACCCTGTTGTGGGAAGAGACAGGGAGATCGGACGGCTGATCCAGATTCTGAGCCGCAGAACAAAAAATAATCCATGTCTGGTTGGAGAACCGGGAGTGGGAAAAACTGCTATTGTAGAAGGTCTGGCCCAGAAAATTGTGTCCGGAATGGTTCCGGATACTGTAAAAGAGAAACGCGTGGTAGTGCTGGATCTTTCCGGAATGGTAGCAGGCAGTAAATACAGAGGAGAATTTGAAGAGCGCATCAAAAATGTAGTAAATGAAGTGCGGGAAGACAGAGGAATCCTTCTTTTTATTGATGAACTTCATACGATTATCGGCGCAGGAGGCGCGGAGGGCGCCCTGGATGCATCTAATATCCTGAAGCCGTCTCTGTCCAGAGGAGAGATTCAGCTGATCGGAGCTACCACTCTGGAGGAATACAGGAAATATATTGAAAAGGATGCGGCTCTGGAACGGCGTTTCCAGCCGGTAACTGTAGAGGAACCCTCAGAGGCGGAAGCTTTGGAGATTCTGAAAGGGCTTCGTCCTTACTATGAAAAGCACCACAGAGTCAGTATTGAGGACAGCGCTCTGGAGGCGGCAGTGCAGATGTCTGTCCGTTACATCAATGACCGTTTTCTTCCGGATAAGGCCATTGATATTATCGACGAGGCAGCAGCAAAAGTGCGCCTGAAAAGCTACCGGACAGCAACAAAGACAGATGGCCTTGAAAATATGCTGAAAGAGCTGCTGGAAGAGAAAGAGGAAGCCATCCGCCAGGCAGACCTTGAAAAAGCCAGAGAGATTCAGAGCCGCCAGAGGGAAGTGGAACAGGAAATTAAAAAATACCGCGCCAGAGAAGAACGGAAAAGTCAGAAGAAGAGTCTTACAGTAACAGAAGCTTCCGTGGCGGATATTGTTTCCGACTGGACCAAGGTACCTGTACAGAAGCTGACAGAAAGTGAATCAAAGAGGCTGGCTCATCTGGAGGGGATTCTCCATAAACGGGTGATCGGCCAGGAGGAGGCTGTAAAAGCAGTTGCCCAGGCGGTGAAACGCGGACGGGTAGGTCTGAAGGACCCCGGACGTCCCATTGGGTCTTTCCTGTTTCTGGGACCTACAGGCGTAGGAAAAACAGAGCTTTCCAAGGCGCTTGCAGAGGCTGTATTCGGAAGCGAGCAGGCTATGATCCGCGTAGACATGTCGGAGTACATGGAAAAGCACAGCGTCTCAAAAATGATCGGTTCTCCGCCGGGATATGTGGGATATGACGAGGGAGGACAGCTCAGCGAAAAGGTGCGCAGAAATCCTTACAGTGTAATCCTTTTTGACGAAATCGAAAAAGCCCATCCGGATGTATTTAATATTTTACTTCAGGTACTGGATGACGGACATATTACAGACGCTCATGGACGGAAAGTGGATTTTAAGCAGACCATCATCATCATGACCTCCAATGCGGGAGCTCAGGCTATTATTGAGCCCAAAAAACTTGGATTTATGTCAGGTGATAATGAGAAACAGGATTATGAGCGGATGAAATCAAATGTAATGGAAGAAGTGCGCCGCCTGTTTAAACCGGAGTTTTTGAACCGTATTGACGAGATCATGGTATTCCATACCCTCAATAAAGAGCACATCCGTAAAATTGTGGGGCTTCTTCTTAAAAATCTGGAAAAACGGTGTGAGGAGCAGATGGATATACGGCTGAAGATCAGCGATTCTGCCAGGGATTATCTGGCAGAGGCGGGATTTGACAGCAAGTATGGAGCAAGACCTCTCCGCCGGGCAATACAGACAAAGCTGGAGGACAGTCTTGCAAATGAAATTCTGGAGGGAAGAATCCGAAAAGGCGATACGGTAAAGGTTCAGCTTCATCAGAAACAGCTTCGGTTTATTCCTGTTCCTGCAGAAAAAGCAGACAAAAAGTAAATATAAAAAAGATATTAAATCTTGGTTAGGATACTGTTCAAAAAATTGTGAAAATGTTATAATAAGAATAATCAGCAGGAAAGGAACGAAGCATCCTTTTGCCTGATTATTCAGTATCAGGATACATGATTCTGAAGGGTTATTCTATATCCAAAGATAATACAACAGAGAATCTCAGGGAGGACATAAGATCATGGCAGTAGTAAAAGAACTGATTCGTACAGAGGAAAACGGAAGCATCAGCTTTGGTAATTATGAGCTGGCTCAGAAATCCAAAGTATCAGATTTTCAGCATCAGGGGGATGTTTATAAAGTAAAAACGTTTCATGAGATCACCAAGCTGGAAAGAAATGGTATGTTTGTTTACGAATCTGTACCGGGAACTGCAGTTTATAATCTTTTGCAGGACGGTTCAACCATGAGCTTTCAGGTAGAAGGTGCAGAGGATGCACAGATTACCGTAGAAATGGAGGCTGACACAGAGTACGATATTACCATTAACGGCGCAGATGCAGGTACAATGAAAACAAATCTTGGAGGCAAGCTTTCTTTCAGCGCTGAGCTGGGTGATGCTGTGGCAGAAGTGAAGATCAAAAAATGCTAAAAAATAAAAAAGTTGTTTATTTTTGTCAGGAATGCGGATATGAGTCTTCTAAATGGATGGGCCAGTGCCCGGGCTGCAAAGCCTGGAACACCTTTGTAGAAGAGGCTGTTTCCACAAAAAAAACGTCGTCTTCCGGCAGCCGGACTATGGCGCAGGGGCAGAGACCGGAGCCTGTAAAACTAAAAGATATACGGATTTCAGAGGATGAAAGACGGCTGACAAAGATTGGAGAGCTTGACAGAGTACTCGGGGGCGGTATCGTTCCCGGGTCTCTTGTTCTGGTGGGTGGAGATCCGGGAATCGGAAAGTCCACCCTTCTTTTGCAGGTGTGCAGAAATCTGTCTCTGTCAGGAAGCTCAGTGCTTTATATTTCCGGGGAGGAGTCTTTGCGTCAGATCCGTCTCAGAGCCAACCGGATCGGAGAATTTAATGAAAATCTGCAGATATTCTGTGAGACGAATCTGGAAACCATCCGGGAAGTAATTGAGAGAAAGAAGCCGGACATGGTGGTTATTGACTCTATTCAGACTATGTTTCACGAGGATATCAGTTCTGCGCCGGGCAGTGTTTCTCAGGTCAGGGAATCCACGAATATACTGATGCAGATCGCCAAAGGACTTGGGATTTCCATTTTTATTGTAGGTCATGTGACCAAAGAAGGAAACGTAGCAGGTCCCAGAGTTCTGGAACATATGGTAGATACAGTGCTTTATTTTGAAGGTGACCGTCATGCGTCTTATCGGATCCTCCGGGCTGTAAAAAACCGTTTCGGTTCTACCAATGAGATCGGTGTATTTGAAATGCGGGAAACCGGTCTTGAGGAGGTTAAAAATCCCTCGGAATTTATGCTGAACGGAAAGCCTAACGGCACTTCCGGTTCTATTGTAGCCTGCTCCATGGAAGGAACAAGGCCTATTCTTGTGGAAATCCAGGCCCTTGTGTGTCAGAGCAATTTTGGCATTCCAAGAAGAACGGCAGTGGGAACGGATTTTAACAGAGTGAATCTTCTTATGGCTGTTCTTGAGAAAAAAGTGGGGATTCATCTGGCTTCCTGTGATGCCTATGTAAATATCGCAGGAGGAATGAAGATGACAGAGCCTGCTATTGATCTGGGGATTTCCCTTGCAGTGGTATCAAGCTGCAAAGATATTGTGATTCCGGATTCAGTTCTTGCTTTTGGGGAAGTGGGCCTAAGCGGAGAAGTCCGGGCAGTCAGTATGGCCGCCCAGCGTGTGTCGGAAGCGAAAAAACTGGGATTTACCACAGTGATCCTTCCCAAGGTATGCCAGTCCTCTATGGAAAAAACAGAAGGTATGAATCTGGTTTATGTAGAATGGATACAGGATGCCATCAGGTACATCATGAAAGGCTGAGGGGAAAAAGGAGGAAAAAGCGATGGAAAAGAATATTGAAAAAAAGAAAACGGTTTGCTCATGGAAATGGATTCTGGTTATGATCATTCTTGCCTGTATGTTTCAGGCAAAACCGGTAAAAGCAGCGCAGATGGTACGTTTAAGTCTGAATAAAACGTATACGTCCTATGATGTGACAGGAGACCGTAAACGGGACAGAATCCGTATTGCGGCAGATAAAAGTTATGGTTATTTTACAAGGATCAGAGTGATTATTAACGGAAAAACATTACTGACAAAACAGAATTTTGATATGCGGCCTAATAGTGTTCGGACAAGAATCTGCAAACTGGATAACGGGAAAACATTTTTGTTTCTGGAAGCATTAGGGGACAGTGTGTGTGAACAGACTGCGGCTCTTTACCAATACAACAGAGGGCGTTTGCAGACTATGATTAATTTCAGAAGTCTTTTAAGCAGTACTTATTTTTATAAAACATATTTTGATGTAAAAAGGGTTTCTGGAAACACCATAACCTTCCTGGCAGGAGGTCTGGCTTATAACACGGGAGCAATTGATTGGGATATGAATTATACTTATGTAAATGGGAAATTTAGTCGCTCATCTACAGGACGCATGGCAACTGAAAATATTCGATGGGCTCAAACAAAAACGAATAATTATACAGTTGCCAGAAGATTTCAGACTTATAAAACAGCAGGGTCAACTCAGAAAGCTTTTGCTCCACGTATAGGAGAACGTGTTAAGCTGACACATGTCTGCGTTAGAAATAAGGTACCGTATTTTCGTGTGGTAGACAGCAGAGGGCAGATTGGATGGATGAAGGGGGCTTCTAAGAGCCTTTTTCAAAAAGTAGCTGTTGGGCAAAGATATTATTGCTATTTTAAAGAGGGAATTGTTATAGGATAAGGACGGAATTTAAGGAATCAGCTTGTGAACAGAAAGAGAGGAGATAAAACTGGAAGCAGTGATTTTTGACATGGACGGCGTGATTTTCGATTCGGAAACCCTTGTGATCCGTACATGGAAGCAGGTTGCGGATAAATATGGAATACCGGATGTGGAAAAGGTATGCATGCAGTGTTTGGGCACCAACCATGAAGCAACCGTAAAAATATTTCAGAAACATTATGGACAGGATTTTCCTTATGAAATTTATAAAAAGGAAATGGCTGCTCTCTTTCATGAGCAGGCAGCAGATGGAAGGCTTCCGAAAAAACGGGGAGTCTGTGAGCTGCTGGAGTTTTTAAAGACTTCCGGTATTAAAACGGGCCTTGCTACGTCTACCAGGGAAGAAGTAGTAAAGCGGGAGCTTTCGGAAGGCGGTCTTTTACAGTACTTTGACGTGATTGTTTGCGGAGATATGGTAAAGAGAAGCAAACCGGAGCCGGACATTTATCTGGAAGCCTGCGCAAGACTTTGTTTAAAGCCGGAAAACTGTTATGGAATAGAAGATTCTTATAATGGGATCCGTGCGGTAAAGGCAGCAGGGATGCATCCGATTATGGTGCCTGATCTTGCGAAGCCTACAGAAGAAATGGAAAGACTTTCGGAATGTATTCTGCCGTCACTGCATGAAGTGAAGAAATACTTGGAAAATAAGTAAATATACAAGTCTTTGTAAAAGTATTTGGAAATTATTTGGAGCCTGTTATGGCAGCCAAAATAATATCTGAATACTTTTTGCTTTAAGATGTAAACTGTCATAGAGAATAGCCTTGTAATTGTTTCTGATTGTATTTGCCCGTTCTTGAGTCTGCTTATTGGATTTACAAATAAATAGAGAAGAATTTTGCGAACATTTTTAAATTGGCTCATTTACAGGAATTATAATATTTTTGGCAGAGAGGAACAAAATTGTGAAAGAGAATAAGTATGATGAACAAAAATTTTTTATGAAATACAGTGAAATGGAGCGCTCAAAAAAAGGGTTGCAGGGAGCCGGAGAGTGGATGGAATTACAGAAAATTCTACCGGATTTTAAAGATAAAAAAGTTCTGGATTTAGGCTGTGGATATGGGTGGCATTGTAAGTATGCGGCAGATCAGGGAGCAAGTTCTGTTTTGGGAACAGACATCTCTCATAAAATGCTGGAAACAGCGAAGCGGAAAAACAGTGATGACCGGATTACATATCAATGCAGCGCAATGGAAGATTTGGAATTTCCGGCAGAAACATTTGACATTGTGATCAGTTCTTTGGCATTTCATTATGTGAAAGAGTACGAACAATTAATGAAACGTATAGTCATGTGGCTGAAACAGGGAGGAGAACTTGTTTTTTCTGTGGAGCATCCTGTGTTCACCTCCTATGGAACACAGGACTGGTATTATAATGCTGATGGAAATATTCTTCATTTTCCTGTGGACAATTATTATTATGAGGGGGAAAGGAATGCAGTATTTCTGGGGGAGAAGGTTACAAAATATCATAGAACTATGACTACGTATATAAACAGCTTACTGGAAAATGGATTCATGCTGGAACATTTTGTGGAACCGAAGCCTCCAAAGGAGATGATGAATCTGAAAGGAATGAAAGATGAAATGAGGCGGCCGATAATGTTTCTTATATCAGCAAGGAAAAAGTAGAAAACCGTCATTTGCTTAGAAATTATTTGGAAACTATAAAGAAGCAGATTGAAAAGGTTGCAAAGGTTCTGTTTCCCTTAATGGTAATACAGTGAAACACATCTTTTTATTTTTTGTATTATTTGAAAAAAACAGTTGACAGAGGCGGAAGAAAGTGGTAAATTAATCTGGCTGTCACAAAGAAATGATTCTTTTGAAGAAACAATTTGAAAAACTTTTAAAAAAGTTAAAAAACTTGTTGACAATCCTTTCTGAGTGTGGTAAAGTAAACAAGCTGTCAGCGAGAGAGCTAATTACCTGACAATATCTCGAAAACATCAAAAAAACTTGAAAAAAGTTCTTGACAGATGAAAAGAGATGTGATAAAGTAAATGAGCTGTCTGAGAGACAGAAAACAAAGAACCTTGATAACTAAACAGTGAGACACATACGATTCTCGAAAATTCTTTTACACACAGAACACTTAATGAACACAAGCGGAAACGCGAAGTGTGAATTTAGTGTGAGTGCGGTTCGAAGGAACTTAATGAGATCGAGCGGAAGCGAAGATCGAATTTAGTGAATCGAACTTCATTATTTGAGAACGGTTCGATGAACCAACAACAGTAAAACGAGAGATAGCTAGTAGTTATCTTGAGTGGAACAACCTCTTGAGCCTTTGGCTCAATCGGTGAGATGCAATTAAGCCAATGCAAGCATTGCTGAATTGCTTACACACTTTTACAGAGAGTTTGATCCTGGCTCAGGATGAACGCTGGCGGCGTGCTTAACACATGCAAGTCGAACGGGGATTATTTTGACAGAGACTTCGGTTGAAGTCGTTATAATCCTAGTGGCGGACGGGTGAGTAACGCGTGGGTAACCTGCCTCACACTGGGGGATAACAGTCAGAAATGACTGCTAATACCGCATAAGCGCACGGGATTGCATGATCCAGTGTGAAAAACTCCGGTGGTGTGAGATGGACCCGCGTTGGATTAGCCAGTTGGCAGGGTAACGGCCTACCAAAGCGACGATCCATAGCCGGCCTGAGAGGGTGGACGGCCACATTGGGACTGAGACACGGCCCAGACTCCTACGGGAGGCAGCAGTGGG
>OFMF01000490.1_pt1 | contig 38215 bp, 38 predicted proteins | sample 1541771 | NCBI WGS metagenome assembly OFMF01 (sample SAMN04209235, study PRJEB22552) | human gut metagenome | biome: gut; material: feces | host: Homo sapiens | place: USA: Oklahoma
AGCCTTATCTATTGTTTCCTTCAAGGACCGAGAGGCCGCTTCCCAGTTAATAAATGAAATCCAAAATTACGCATTCATCTTCAATATCGGACTGATTTTTTTATAAACCAGGAACACGATCAAAGATACCAGTATACCTTTCAGCAGATTGAATGGTCCAACTGCCAGTATCACGAAAGTCTTAAGGTCTGTGATATGTTTGTTTACGGCAGTTCCCATTCCAACCAGGCCGTCGATCGGCATACCGAATGCTTTGGCATATGCCGGTAGTAATACGAAGGCATTCAGGAAACATCCGACTACTGTCATGAATACGGTTCCCGCTGCCATTCCGGCTACTGCTCCGGTTCTAGTATGTTTCTTATGGTAGATCAATGCGGCCGGCACAACCAGTGAACAGCCGATCAGGAAGTTTGCGATTTCTCCGACTCCCGCTGTCATAGTTCCGTTGATTGCAAAGTTCAGTAAGATCTTGATAAGTTCTATTGCCGCTCCGGCGAGTGGTCCCATTGCAAAGCTTCCGATCAGGATTGGTACTTCGCTGAAATCTATCTCATAGAAGGACGGAGCGAACGGAAGCGGAATTTCGAACAACATCAATACTGTTGCGATTGCCGATAACATACCAATCTGTGCCATTGTCCTGATTTTGTTTCTGTTTTTTTCATTTTGTCTTGTCATTACTTTTGTACTCATCTTTCTTTCTCCTTTAAATTGAATTATATTCTAAAGGAAGAAACTTCTTATTTTGAACCATACGATATTCACATTGCAGACAAAAACCCCGTCACCCAAAAGGGCAACGGGGCAATCATATCATTCTGATAATTCTGTAAATATCATATCATCCTTCTCTCATCCAGACTTTACTGTCGGTTCCGGAATCTCACCAGATCGGCTGATCATCACATTGATAACATCTGTCCAGATATTTCTGACCAGAAATTCTTCAAATGACCAGTTCGCGGACTTTACCGCCGGTTGGGAATCACACCCTGCCCCGAAGAATCTTCTTTCGTCCTATATTATAGTACGGCATATCCGTCTATGCAACCATTATTTTGTGCTCATCTCACGGATCAGTTTTCTGATTGGAAGAACAAATGTCGGAGATACAGACAATTCATCGATTCCCATCTTAAGGAATGTCTCTGTCAGAGTCATATCTGCTCCAAGTTCTCCGCAGATACCAACCCAGCATCCTGCTTTGTGTCCGTTTTCGATCGTCTTCTGGATCATGCGGAGCACTGCCGGATGATGTGAATCATAAATGTTGTCAAGTTTGCTGTTCTGTCTGTCAATTGCCAGTGTATACTGAGTCAGGTCGTTTGTTCCGATACTGAAGAAGTCAACTTCCTCTGCCAGAAGATCGCTGATCATCACTGCTGCCGGTGTCTCGATCATAATACCCTGTTCAACTTCACCGTACTCGATTCCTTTTTCTGTCAGTTCTGCTTTGATAGACTCTACGATCTTCTTGATCTCTTTCACTTCATCTACAGAAATGATCATTGGATACATAATTCCAATGTTACCATATGCGCTTGCACGAAGAAGTGCCCGCAACTGTGTACGGAAGATATCTCTTCTGTCCAGACAGATACGAATCGCACGGTATCCCATGGCCGGATTTTCTTCATGATCAAGGTTGAAATAATCCACCTGCTTGTCCGCACCGATATCCAGTGTACGTACAATTACCTTCTTACCTGCCATGTTCTCGGCTACTGTCTTGTATGCCTGGAACTGTGCTTCTTCATCCGGATAATTATCCGCTTCCAGATATAAGAATTCACTTCTGAACAGACCGATTCCGGCCGCATCATTGGCCAGTACACTTGTAACATCTTTTACACCGCCGATATTTGCATATAATTTGATATGTTTTCCGTCTACCGTTATATCTTCTTTTCCTTTTAATTCCTGAAGAAGTTCTCTTGCTTTGATGTCTTCTTCTTTCTTTTCCTGCATTTTCTTTAAAGTTTCTTCATCCGGATCAATGTAGAATGTTCCTGTGTAACCATCTACAACCGCCATCTTCCCGCTCCACTCTTCTTTAATATCAACTTCGATCAGTGCCGGGATGTTCATCGTTCTTGCAAGGATTGCTGTATGTGAATTTGCAGATCCAAGTCTGGTTACGAATGCAAGGAGCTTCTCCTTGTCCATCTGGACTGTCTCACTTGGTGCAAGATCTTCTGCCACAACGATCACAGGTTCATCACCGAGGGCTCCACCGCTTTCGTTCCCACTTAAGATATTTACCATACGTTCCGAGATATCTTTTACATCTGCTGCTCTTGCTTTGAAATAATCATCTTCCATCTCTGCAAACATCTTCGCAAAGTTATCTCCTGTTGTAGCAACGGCAAATTCTGCGTTTACCTGCTGTGTCTCGATGATATTAACAACAGAATCAATATAATCATCATCTTCCAGCATCATCTGATGTACTTCAAATACAGCAGCATTCGCTTCTCCGACTTCTTTTAATGCTTTTTCATACAGTCCCTGTAACTGCTCTGCTGCCTTTGCGCGTGCATCCTCGTAACGTTTGATCTGTTCTGCAGTATCCTCTATTTTCACACGTTTTACAGGCTGTTCTCCCTTCTGGTAGAACAATATTTTTCCAATTGCAATTCCTTTAAATATTGATTTGCCAGTATATTTCTCCATAAATGATACCTCGTCCTTCTTTCAATCTTTGTTAACATTCTAACTCACAATACCTGTAAAGTCTAGTTTTTCGTAAGATTCAATTCGTCGTAACGCAGCTTTTCCATTGTAAATCCGCGTCCTCTTACCTCATTGATCTGCGTGATCGTGATAAATGCTTTCGGATCGATCTCCTGAATCGCCTCTTTTACCGAATACAGCTTTCTGCTGTGGATAACACATAATACGCCCTGCTGCTTCTGCTCTCCATAACCGGTCTCGATGTCTACCATCGTCACTCCGGCATCAATATCCGTTAAGACTTTCTGACGGATTTCTCTGTATTTGTCCGAAATTACAAATAACTGGATCTGTGACTTTCCAAGAAGCATCACCCGGTTCAGCACAACCGTACTTAAAAACAAATTCAGAATACCATACAGTATCTGTTCCGAATCTGAAAACAGCATCTGAAATCCCAGCACCGAAAAATCTACGATATACAAGAATACCGCTACCGGGACATGAAACCATTTGTGTAACACAAGTGCCAGTATATCGGTTCCACCGGTAGAAGCACCTACTCTTACCACCAGTCCGATACCGATTCCAAGGAGAACCCCTCCATATAATGCCGCAAGCATAGCATTATTCTCCGTCACTTTGTCTATTCCCGGAATGGACTGTGCCATCGACAGGAATATTGGATAAATAAAGGAACTGATGATCGTTGTCAATGCAAACTTCTTTCCCAAAAATACTGCACCGAGAACGAACAGCACCGCATTGATCGCCAAAATAATCATCGATAGGTTTACCTGAAAATAATGGCTGATCGTAAGACCGATACCAGTCGCACCTCCCATAATGATCCCATTCGGCACGATAAACGCTGCCACAGCAAACGACAATACAAGATTGCCGACCAGAACTCCCAGAATGGTTTTGAATATTTTTTCCCAACTTTTTTTCATGTGCTCCATCCTCTCTCCGTACTTTCTTTCCCGGATTATGAAATTCCTTTCATCGTAAGCTGGATCCTCTTCTTCTTAAGATCCACGCTCATCACTTTTACATCCACGATATCGCCAACGCTTACCACTTCCAGCGGATGCTTGATGAATTTCTTATCCGTGATCTCGGAAATGTGTACCAGTCCATCCTGGTGCACTCCGATATCTACAAACACACCAAAGTCAATGACATTTCTTACGGTTCCTTTCAGGATCATGCCTTCCTTTAAGTCTTTCATATCTAAGACATCTGTTCTTAAGATCGGTTTCGGCATTTCGTCACGCGGGTCACGTCCCGGTTTTTCCAGTTCTTTCACAATATCCCGGAGGGTGATCTCTCCAATCTCCAGTTCCCCGGCAAGTCTTGCATAGTCTTTGATCGTGAGGGAAAGTCCGGTTAGCTTTCCTCCGCTGATGTCTTCCAATGAAAATCCCTGTTTCTTCAGCAGTTTTTCTGCAGCTTCATAGGACTCCGGATGTACACTGGTTCCGTCTAACGGATTCGTACCATTCTGGATTCTCATGAATCCGGCACACTGCTCAAAGGCTTTTGGTCCGAGTTTTGCAACTTTCAAAAGCTGCTTTCTGTCTGTGAATCTTCCGTTCTCTTCTCTGTATGTCACAATATTCTTAGCAATTGTTCCGGATATTCCGGAAATATAAGAAAGGAGCGGTGCCGATGCCGTATTCAGGTCAACTCCGACTTTATTTACACAGTCTTCCACAACACCGGATAAAGCTTCACTTAACTTTTTCTGGTTCATATCATGCTGATACTGTCCGACACCGATGGATTTCGGATCAATCTTCACAAGTTCTGCCAATGGATCCTGCAGTCTTCTTGCAATGGATGTCGCACTTCTCTGTCCAACGTCAAACTTCGGGAATTCTTCCGATGCAAGCTTACTTGCCGAATATACGGAAGCTCCTGCTTCATTTACAATTACGTACTGCACTTTCTGCGGAATCTCTTTTAATAATTCTACAATGAACTGCTCAGATTCTCTGGACGCGGTACCATTTCCAACAGAGATTAATGTAATGTTATATTTTTCAATAATCTTTTTCAGCAAATCTTTGGATGCCTGGATTTTCTTCGGTGTCGTCGGAGCAGTTGGATAGATAACCGTTGTTCCGATGACTTTACCGGTCGGATCTACAACTGCAAGTTTACAACCGGTACGGAATGCAGGATCCCATCCAAGTACAGTCTGTCCTACAATTGGCGGCTGCATCAGAAGCTGATGCAGATTCTTCTTGAATACGCTGATTGCCCCGTCTTCTGCCTTCTCTGTCAGGTCACTTCGTATCTCACGCTCAATCGCAGGTGCAATGAGACGCTTATAGCTGTCCTCTGCCGCTTCCTTTAAGATCGGTGTGGTATACGGATTATCACTGTGGATCATCTTCTTTTCCAGATATCTTAAGATATCGTCCTGCGGTGCCTCAATCTTCACCGTAAGGAACTTTTCTTTTTCTCCACGGTTCAATGCAAGCACTCTGTGTCCGGCAAGTCTGTTTACCGGTTCTTCGAAATCATAATACATCTCGTATACAGACTCCGCATTTTCGTCTTTTGCCTGTGAGATTACTTTCCCGTGCTGTACGGTTGCTTTACGGATCCAGATTCTGTAATCTGCTTCATCCGATACTGACTCGGCAATGATATCCTTTGCTCCATCAATTGCTTCTTTTACAGAATTCACTTCTTTTTCCGGATTCACATATTCTTCTGCATACACTTCTACCGGTTTATCTGCTTTTTGAAGCGTGATGACTGCTGCAAGCGGCTCCAGTCCTTTTTCCTTTGCGATCATGGCACGTGTCCGGCGTTTTGGACGATACGGACGGTAGAGATCTTCTACCACAACCATCGTCTCTGCTGCCAGAATCTGCTTTTTTAATTCTCCGGTGAGTTTTCCCTGTTCCTCTATACTTGACAGAACCTGTTCTTTCTTTTCTTCCAGATTGCGCAGATATACCAGTCTCTCATACAATGTTCGCAGCTGAGCATCGTCCAATGTTCCCGTGACTTCTTTTCTATATCTTGCGATAAACGGGATCGTATTGCCTTCATCGATTAATTTTACCGCCGCATCGACCTGCCATCTTTTGACTCCAAGTTCCCCGGTAATCACCTGATTAATATCCATATGTTTTGTCTTTCCCTTTCTTGCCGTATTCAAAGAATTTGTACTTCTTTATTACGCGGATAATTATAACTGAATTCCCCACTGTATGCAATGGCGTCTATAATACAGAGTTCACTCTGTTTTCTTGAAAATGTATTTTCTCTATGTTATACTGAAACTACTTGAACTTATCAGAAAAACAGAAATACTTAAAGGGGCTTTTACTTATGAATCAGGAAATACAAGGACTCTCAAAACAACAACTCAAATCCAGGGAAACACGTGCCAAGATCTTTCAGGCAGCCAAACGGATCCTGCAAAAGCAGGGTTATGAGCAGCTGTCGATCAAGAATATCTGCGAAGAAGCCGGTGTCTCCAATGGAAGTTTTTATCATCATTTCAAGACAAAAGATGATCTTCTTTCTTATTATATTGAAGAACAGCCGAGTATGGATCCTAATCTTCTTGATCTTCCGTCCAGTGCTGCCGGGACAAAAGAGGCAATCATCTCGGTTTATTTGAATTATGTTCACTACTGCGAAGAGCTCGGAGTTGAATTTATGGCCAATTACTATACACCTAAGAATCAGTCCCTGAACCCTTTGATCCGTACGGAAAGACCATATCCGATCATCACCGTTCACGATTATCTGAAACGCGTAATTGATGCCGGAATCATTTCCCCTCCTGCCGATCTGGAGGATATCACAACCGACATCCGTATGATCGTAATCGGAAATGTATTTGAGTGGTGTTTAAAGAGTGGCGATGCTGATTTTGAGGGCAATATGCGCCGATCCCTTACTACTTATCTGAACGGATTGTTCTGATCATTTTGAAATCTATGAATTTGCAAAGGATGAATACGGTATGTACACGTTTATTGCCAATCCCAATGCCAGATCCGGCAGAGGGATTCTTCTCTGGAAACAGATTGAAAAAATTTTGCTGGAAAAAGAAATCGCATATAATGTTTTATTTACGAAATATCAGCATCATGCCACCCGCCTGGTGCATGATCTGACTTCCGACGGTGCTCCTCATACGATTGTTGTCCTCGGAGGAGATGGTACTTTAAACGAAGTAATCGATGGGATCAGATATCTGGACAAAGTAACACTGGGATATATCCCGCTTGGTTCAGGAAATGACTTTGCCAGAGGTCTGGGACTTCCGACGGACATCCACAGTGCTCTGGAACAGATTCTTTCTCCTTCGCACTACACCGCCATGAATGTCGGAGTACTGGATTACGAAAATAAACACCGGCGTTTTGCCGTAAGTACCGGTATCGGCTTTGATGCCGCAGTCTGCCATCAGGTAATGGTCACGCCGCTCAAAGCTTTTCTGAACCGTCTGAAACTTGGGAAACTTACCTATCTCGGTGTTGCACTTCATAAACTGCTCACATTAAAGCCGGTCACAATGACTGTCACAACCGAAACCGGTGAAACAAAAACCTATCACAAAGTCTATTTTACAGCAGTTATGAATCTGAAATATGAAGGCGGCGGATTCAACTTCTGTCCTGCCGCCAGCGGGACCGATGACAGACTGGATATCATTACTGTCTCAGAACTGACACGGCTTAAGGTTCTCTGCCTGCTTCCGACAGCATTCAAAGGATGGCATACCCGTTTCCGTGGAATCACTCTGGACACCTGCACAGAAGTCACGATCACCAGTGACCGCGCACTGCCTGTACATACCGACGGCGAGCCGGTCTTTCTGCAGTCTGACATCCATGTACATCTGGAAAAAGAGAAGTTACGTATTATTACGCCTTGTAAATAATTCTGTACACAGGGAGGTTATTTTATGCGTTTACTAATTGCCGGAATTATTATATTTTTCACATCGTTCTACTTTTATCTGATCTGGCCGAGGCTGTCCCACAAACAGCAGATCCGCCCATTTCTCCATACTATGTTCGCACACCGCGGATACCACTGTATTGAAAAGGGAATTCCGGAAAATTCCCTTTCTTCTTTCCGGGCTGCAATCTCACACGGATACGGAATTGAACTGGATGTACATCTGTCAACCGACGGAAAACTTGTCGTATTTCACGATGATGATCTATCACGTATCTGCGGACGCCCGGAAGCAGTTGAGCTACTTCCGTCAAAAGAACTGCAGCGCTGCCGGTTACAGGATACCACTGAAACCATCCCTCTTTTTTCTGAGGTACTTTCTCTGGTAGACGGGCAGGTGCCGCTTCTGATCGAACTTAAGATTCCGAAATCTTCTCTCAGTATCTGCGAAAAGACATGGGAAGCCCTGAAAAACTATAACGGTCCTTATATGGTGCAGTCCTTTAACACACTTGGCATCTGGTGGTTCCGCCGCCATGCGCCACATGTCCTGAGAGGTCAGCTTTCTTCCAATCTGACTGCAGACAATCTTCCGGAACCATGGATACTGACTTTTATTGTAAAACATCTGCTCGGCAATGTACTCGGACGTCCTGATTTTATCTCGTATAAACTCGCAGACCTTCCGAGATTTGAAGTATGGTTTTTAAAGCACATTCTGCATCTTCCGATTGCTGTATGGACACTTCGTACACCAGATGCGTTAAAGAAAGGAACACTTTCTTACGACATGCAGATATTTGAGAAAAAGAAAATGTATTATTAATTTTGTTAATATTCCATGAACATTATTGTTGATTCATTTTTTTCATGTTATAATGCGCTTTGAAACGAGATAAGATAATAACAAAGGCTTAAAAAGGGGTAGTTCATATGAAAGCCATTGATAAAGCAAAGAGTTTTTTGAAGAAGTACCGTCATGCATGGGTATTATCATACTTTCTGATCTATATGCCATGGTTTGTTTACCTTGAAAAGCGCACAGATGTACGACATTATATGATACACTCTCCAATTGATAATCATATTCCGTTTATTGAATATTTTATTATCCCTTATTTGTTGTGGTTCATATTCATTGCTGTGACTGTGGCTTATTTCCTAATTAAGGATAAATGGGGATTTTACAGACTATGTGCTTTTTTATTTTCAGGTATGACAATCTTCCTAATCATATGTACGGTCTTTCCAAATGCATTAAATTTAAGACCAACTGTATTTCCACGAGACAATATGTTTACCGATATGGTAAAAGTTCTGTATAAAACAGATACACCGACGAACGTGCTTCCAAGCATCCATGTATTCAACTCTATCGGTGCAGGCATTGCCATCTCACATAGTAATGATCTGAAAAAGCACAGATGGATCCAGATCAGCGCTTACATTCTGGCTGCACTTATCATTCTGTCCACAATGTTCTTAAAGCAGCATTCCGTGACCGATGTGATCGCAGCTGTTACGATGGCATGCATTATCTATCCATTCGTATATGTTGCAGCAGACAAGAAAGCTCCTAAGCTTTCCCAGCAGCCGACGTAATATGAATAATTATGAATCTATAGAAAGATGCAGGTAACTGTTATATAACTGACAGTTATCTGCATCTTTTTAATTTCCATTGTTTTTCCGATCACTACCGTTCAATCCCCGCATACCCTGTATACTTTTCAAACGCCGACGGAATCGAATACTCCTTCCTGATCTCCTCCGGATGAATAAACAGAAATCCTTTCTCATTCGTCTTCTCCAGCTCATCTACGATCACCTCATATCCTGTCATATGCCATTCGATATGACTGAAGATATGCTTTGCTTCCGGAAGTTCCTGCACACGTACCGGCATCAGACCGATCGTCTTGCTGTACTCCGTAACTTCGTCCATCGAAAGCTTACCTTCCACATTCGGAAATTCATACAGTCCTGCCAGCAGACCTTTTGCCGGGCGCTTCCGGATTGCAATCCGCTTACCGTCTTTGAATATCAGAATGGTTCTTTCTTCGATCTTTCTGGTTTTTGCCTTTTTCTTTACCGGTATCTCTGTCGTTAGCTTCTCCTTGCACGCAATACAATATTCTTTTACCGGACATTCCTCACATTTCGGTTCTCCGTTCGGCACACACACGATTGCTCCCAGCTCGATCAGTCCCTGATTGAAATCACTGGCAGCATCGGATGGTATCACCTGTTCCAGTGTGTTTTCAATCTTCTTGCGGACACTCTGCTTCATGATATCTTCATAACTTCCGGTGATCCTGGAAATCACCCGGAGTACGTTACCATCCACTGCCGGCTTCGGGATTCCGTAAGCAAATGCACTGATAGCCCCTGCCGTGTAATTGCCGATTCCTTTCAATTGCAGGATTTCTTCATAAGTATCCGGAAATATGCCTTCATGATCAACCATGATCTGCTGTGCTGCCTTCTGCATATTCCTGACACGGTTATAATATCCCAGACCTTCCCATAGCTTCAGAAGCTTATCCTCTTCTGCCTCTGCGAGATCCTTCACTGTCGGAAATGCTTTTAAAAAGCGGTCATAATATCCTTTTACAGCTTCCACCCTTGTCTGCTGCAGCATAATCTCGGATATCCACACCCGGTATGCGTCCGGGTTATGGCGCCACGGAAGATCTCTTTTATTCTCGCGGTACCAGTCCACCAGCGGTTGTACGATCTTAACAAGGTCTTCATCTTTTTTTTCTGTATTTTTCATTTTCTATTGCTTCCCCATTTATTTTACTTTCTCGAACATACGATTCATTATAACTTATCATTCTATATAACGTCAAAGCCCTTTTCCTGGAAATGTCGTCCCGATATCGACATCCTCAGGAAAAGGGCTTTAAGAGAAGGGAATGTGGCTGATCCTTGCCACTAACAATATTATCGTTTGATATTATTATATTCCTGTTTCCTTTATATTTCCAATTGGTTATTCTCATATACTTATAGAAAGATTCTATATATTTTTTAAGCTGATTCTTATTTCTTTGTTCTATAGAGGTTATCTATTCCAGCTGTCTTTTATCGGAAAAAGCAATTGGAAAATTTAATTAGAAAAGTCTATACTATTCATAGAAAATAAATATGAATATTTAGGAGGTATTCGGTATGTCAATTACAGCTGAAACAGCGAAAGCGCATGCAAATGATCCTGCCGTATTATGCTGTAGAGCAGAGGGCGGAATTACAATCGAACCAGCAAACTTAGAGGATCCGGCAATCTTCGATGAATTAGTAGATTCAGGTCTTTTAAATCTTGACGGATGTCTGAAAATCGGACAGGTTCTTGGGGCAAAATTAACAAAAACAAGTGATTCCCTCTGTCCACTGACAGCAGATAACGTAGAAGGATTCAAATCAGATGACGATTTAGCAGCAGAAGAAGCTCCTGCTGAAGAGGAAGCTCCTGCCGAAGCCGCACCTGTTGCAAGTGTTCAGGGTGCTGTTACTACAATTAAACATGGTAAAGTAGTCATCTCTATCAAAGAGGGAAAAGATATTTATCTTGAACTTCCTATCTAATTTGAAGAGAACCTATGAAAGTATACGAATAGCAAAAGGCAGATATCATTATACAGATATCTGCCCTTTTTATTTCCGCTCCCAGACAGGATACTCTCTATTCTTCTCTGTCCGCTGCTTCTTCAACTTCTTCCATCCAGTTCATTCTTCCGTAACGCAATGTCACTGCATAGATCTCTTTCTGTAATTTCACAGATAATTGATTCTTGCGGATTCTCCATTTCCAGTTCGTTCCGACCGTTGACGGTGTATTCATACGGCACTTGTTATCAAGACCCAGGTAATCCTGCATCGGGATCACGCACCATTTTGCGGCACTTCTCATGATCAGGCTGATCAACGGCTTATTCAGTTCTGCTTCCGGTGTGTAAGTATCACAGAGATACTCGCGGGTCAGCTTCTGCTCATCCTTACTGATGCTTCCCCACCAGCCAGCAAGCGTCTCATTGTCATGTGTTCCTGTATAAGCAACACTGTTCACCGGATAGTTGTGTGGCAGATAGTCATTCGCACATCCCGAATCTCTCGAGTCAAATGCAAATTCCAGAACCTTCATACCCGGGAATCCGCTGTCCCTTACCAGCTCACGTACACTGTCCGTAACATATCCAAGGTCTTCTGCGATGACTGGTTTTTCACCCAGTGTTTCTCTTACTTTCCAGAACAGATCCATGCCCGGTCCTTTTTCCCAGTGTCCGTCTACCGCCGTCTCTGCCCCGTATGGAATAGAGAAATACTCATCAAATCCACGGAAATGATCGATTCTTACCACATCGTACAGGCGGAACACATATGCCAGACGAGATATCCACCACTGATATCCTGTTTCTTTATGATATCCCCAGCGGTATAGTGGATTTCCCCATAATTGTCCGGTTGCGGAGAATCCATCCGGCGGACATCCTGCAACAGCAACCGGTACATTTTCCTCATCTAACTGGAACAATTCCGGATGGGCCCAGGTATCTGCGCTGTCCATTGCAACATAGATCGGGATATCACCGATGATCTGAATGCCTTTTTTGTTCGCATAGGTTTTTAACTGCATCCACTGTTCATAGAACTTGAACTGCATATACTGATGGAATTCGATATCAAAATACAGTTCTTCACGGTAATAATCCATCGCAGGTCCCCAGCGCAGCTTGATATCATCTGCCCACAATTTCCATTCCACACCGTCAAATCTGTCTTTTACCGCCATGAACAATGCATAATCCGACAGCCACCAGCTGTTCTCTTCTACGAATTTCTGATATTCTGCATTCTCGTGCACGTTACTTCTTTCATATGCCTTACGAAGAAGCGGATAACGTCCTTCGTAAATCTTTTTATAATCAATACTCCCTTTTACTTTTCCCCAGTCTACAGCTTCACATTCTGCTTTTGTCAGAACGCCTTCTTCCACCAGTGCCTCCAGACTGATGAAATATGGATTTCCCGCAAATGTTGAAAACGACTGATACGGAGAATCTCCGTAGCTTGTAGGACCAAGCGGCAGAATCTGCCAGTAGCTCTGTCCTGCTTTTTTTAGCCAGTCCACAAATTCATATGCACTCTTTGAAAAACAGCCGATTCCGTATTCCGATGGAAGGCTGCTGATCGGCATGAGTATGCCTGCTGCTCTCTCGCTCATCTTTCTTTCCCTCTTCTTTTCTTATTGTTTTGATTTTCTTTCATTATAAACCGATCTGTTATACCGTTATCATAACTCCGTAATGATCCGATACGACCGGTGCATTCTTTCCGTTACAGATAACGTTCGAAGTGCGGACATCATCCTGACTGTTAAAATCTCCCATCAGCCAGATAGTTCCTTCCCGGTATTTTGGATCTTTCAATGTCTCCTGTATACATTTCCACTGATCAACAAATGGTTCTTCCTCATCATTCCACCATCCCATATGAACGGTAAAGAACCAGTCACTGCTTCCTTCCGGCTGTATGCCGAGGATACGTCTCGTCTTCCAGTTCTCGTAATCATCCGTCTTACTGGTCAGAAACTGCTGTACCCGTGCGATTGGTTTCTTACTGAGCAACGCCATTCCTTCATCGTATTTTCCATAGCCGGTCTTGGCGCTGATCCAGGTCCATTCATAATAGATACCGCGTTTCTGCCACTGTTGATATCTCTCCGTCTACCGGGCTTACAATCTTACCATCTGCCGGAATAATTGCGACACCGTCACCTAAGACTTTCTCAGAAAATACCGAATCCGGGACTTCACTTAACGGCACTGCCTTTCCGGTTAACGGTGCAAGAATCACTTGTGGTATATTTTTACTCTTATTCTCGTTCACAACGAAACCTCCTCATGTTTTCTTATTGCATTCATTTATGCAATCGTTTGCGTTAATTATAGTCAAGTTTTGCATAGTTTTCAATCTATATTTCGATTACGGAACTTAATTCTACCTTTTTCACAATTTAATCGTGCCTTTTTTGTGCAATTTCCCACTGTGTCAATGCATACGTTTGCATGGTATTTCCGCAATTCAATTGCAATATTGATTTGTTTGCTGTAAAATATAAGAAAAATCCAAAAGCTACGAAAATATAACTCTAACGGAGGTTACTTACATGGCAGTAACAATTAAAGATGTGGCTGCGCTGGCAGGTGTATCCCCTTCCACCGTATCCAGAACCTGCAAAAATAATCCTTCTATCAGTGAAGAGACAAAAGAACGTGTCAGAAAAGCTATGATAGAACTTGGATATGAACCGAATTTTCAAGCAAGCAATCTCGCTTCACAGAATTCACGTACGATCGGCATCATTCTCCCTGCTTCTGCCAAAGAAGTCTACGAAAACGCCTTCTATCTGGAGGCAGTCCAGGGAATCAGCCATTACTGTAACGGCAGACAGTATATGACAACAATTGTAACCGGTCAGGATGAAGCTGAGATTCTTGACGCTGTCCGGTCTATGTCCCGAAGCGGCAAAGTAGACGGTTTCATCGTACTGTATTCCAAAAAAGAAGACCCTGTTATCGATTACCTCTTTAACGAAGGTCTTTTATATATTCTTATCGGAAAAGCAACACAGTACACCAATCAGACAATCTATATTGACAATGACAATCTGCTTGCCGGCCGTGAAGCAACGGAATACCTGTACCAGCTTGGGCACCGCCGGATCGCCTACCTTGGTTCCGACAGTTCCTTGATATTCTCTGCCGACCGCAAGGCCGGTTACCAGCTTGCACTCGCAAGCCATCAGCTTCCTGTCCGTCCCGAATACTGTGCGGAAGTAAAGAATGCGTCGGAGAATAATGAAGAATCCATACGCAGACTTCTTCTGCAGGAAGACCGTCCTACAGCAATTCTGGTCAGTGATGATATCCTCGCTGTCTCTTTAGAACGAGTCTGCCTGGAAAACAATCTGTCAATTCCGGAAGATCTGTCTATCATATCCTTCAACAACTCGTTGTTTGCAAGACTGACTTCCCCACAATTAACCTCAATTGACATCGGAGCCGGTCAGCTTGGAAGTGAAGCTGCCTCCCAGATCATCAACCACATAGAAAATCCAAATCTCCCCGCAACCAAGATCATCGTTCCCCACCATCTGATCGAACGGGACAGTTGTTGCAAAGTATAGTTTGAAATAAAAAAGGAAACATACCATGTAATATCTTTCTTACCGCACAGCGGGAGAAAGCATTTACATGATATATTTCCTTTTTTCCATTCTGTATTATAAAATCTTTGATAAAAATTCCTGCAACCGCAGATCCTTTGGATGGTCGAAGAATTCATCTGGTTTTGCCTGCTCTTTGATCTGTCCGGAATCTATAAAGATAACCCTGGAACCAACCTCCTTGGCAAATCCCATCTCGTGTGTTACCACAACCATCGTCATACCTTCTCTTGCGAGCTGTTTCATCAACTCCAGAACTTCTCCTACCATCTCCGGGTCGAGAGCCGATGTCGGTTCATCGAACAGAATCACATCCGGATCCATTGCCAGGGAACGCACGATCGCGATTCTCTGCTTCTGACCGCCGGATAACTGGGATGGATAAGAATCCGCCTTCTCGGCAAGTCCTACTCTTTCCAGAAGTTCCATTGCTCTTTTATCTGCCTCTTCCTTGCTCTTTCCAAGAAGCTTGATCGGAGCAAGCGTGATATTTTCCTTGATCGTCTTGTGCGGGAATAAATTAAAATGCTGGAACACCATTCCCATCTTCTGACGGTGCTTGTTGATATCCACATGCTTATCTGTAATATCCACACCTTCAAAATAGATATGACCCTGATCCGGAACCTCAAGAAGATTCAGAGAACGCAGGAACGTTGACTTACCGGAACCGGATGGTCCTACGACAACGACCACTTCTCCCTTGTGAATCTCTTCATTGATTCCATTCAGTGCATGAAAATCTCCGTATATCTTGTGCAGACCTTCTACTTTGATCAGCACATCATCATTCTTAGTGGTCACTGTTTCTCAACCTCCTCTCCAGTAAGCTGACAAGCTTGGTAAAGATCATTACCATTGCCAGATAGATCAGCGCAACGGCGATCAGCGGCATGAATGCATCATATGTACGGCTTCGGATAATGTCCCCGCCCTTCGTCAGATCCTGTAACGCAATATAACCGGATACAGAAGTCTCTTTCAATAAAGAAATGAATTCATTACAAAGTGTCGGAAGTACATTCTTGAATGCCTGCGGCATAATGATGTACATCATTGTCTGAGCATAATTGAATCCCAGACTTCGTCCTGCTTCAAACTGTCCGTTATCGATTGACATGATACCGGAACGGAAAATCTCTGCAACATATGCACCTGAGTTAATACCAAATGCAATGATCGCAACCAGTACCTTACTGATATCCACACTTCCGAATATGATAAAGTAAATGATCATCAGCTGTACAACAACCGGAGTCCCACGGATCACAGTCAGATATACCTTACAGATTGCATTCAATATCTTTAATTTGCCGGTCTTATCATGTGTCGTACGGACAATCGCAATTAAAAATCCCAAAAGGACACCAATCAATACCGCAAATATCGTAACGATCAGCGTAATTTTCAAACCGTCCACAATATATTTCCAACGATTATCCTCTATAAAATTCAGAATAAATTCTTTTTTTAATTCCTGCATGTTCTCATCCTATTCTTTTCTGATTATTTTTTTACAATAATCATCTGTTTTCCTGTGTAATATGAATCTGAGAAATCTACCTGCTGTTTTCTTTCATCTGTAACTGTCATACCTGCTGCACCAAAATCAGCTTTTCCACTGTCTACTGCTGCGATGATAGAATCAAATTCCATATCATTGATTGTCAGTTCCATGCCAAGCTTGTCAGCAATTGCCTTCGCGAAATCAGCATCAACACCAACAATCTTGTCATTCTCATAATATTCATATGGCTCAAATGCAGCATTTGTTGCCATTACAAGTTTGCCATTGGAATGGTCAGCATCTGCCGGAGACTCATATCCTTTATCTTCTGTTCCATCGATATAATATCCGATGATCTTGTCAAATGTTCCGTCTTCTTTCAGTTCTTTGATCGCTGCGTTGAATTTATCTTCCAGTTCTGTGTTGCCTTTTTTGAAGCACATTGCATAATCTTCTTCTACATAAGGTGTCTCGAGGATCTTCAGTCCGTCATTTGCATCTACAAATGCTTTTGCAGGCTCGTTATCAATAACAACTGCATCAATCTTACCTTTTACAAGTGCCTGAACTGCATCTGCACCTTTATTAAAACGTTCTACATGATCATCACCAAAATCATCAGAGCAGTAGATATCACCTGTTGTACCTGTCTGTACACCGATCTTTGCATCTTTCAGATCATCTGCGCTTTCGATTTTTTTTGCTTCTTCTTTTTTAGAACCACATGCTGCCATAGAGAATACGCATGCACCAACCAGCATTACACTGATAACTTTTTTTAACTTCATAATCTTTTTCCTCCATTCTTTTCAATATGTGTATAAAAATACATATATATTTAATATATTATCATGTTTTAATCAAAAAACAAGTGGATAATTCCACATAATCATGAAACATTCACTTGTTTTCTTATACATTTCTATGCAATTACAGTCTGAACGATCGTCCAGAGAATGATCAGTGCCCCCAATACGATACGGTAATATCCGAACACTTTGAAATCATGCTGCTTGATATACCCCATCAGGAACTTGATCGCAATGACCGACAGACCAAACGATACGATACATCCCAGCATCAAAAGAGCAAACTCCGCACCTGTAAAATGGAAACCAAACTTAATCAGTTTCAGAAGACTGGCACCAAACATTGCGGGAATCGCCAGGAAGAATGTAAATTCTGCTGCCACTTCCCTTGATACACCGATCAGCAGTGCTCCGACAATCGTAGCTCCTGATCTGGATGTTCCCGGGATCAGTGCAAGCATCTGGAAGAATCCAATCCACAGCAGCATCTGGACACTGAGCTGTGAAATCTTTGTAACAGAAGGTTTCTTCCCTGCATTATGCTTCTCAACGATGATGAATAACACACCATAAACGATCAGCATGATCGCTACCGGTAATGGTTTGTAAAAGATCTCATCGAGAATATCGTTAAAAAGTATTCCAACTATTCCTGCAGGTACTGAGCCGATCAGTACTTTGATCCACATCTGCCATGTCAGCATCTTCTGCTTATGGCTTTTTCTCGGTGAAAATGGATTCAATTTGTGGAAGTACAATACTACAACCGCCATGATCGCACCCAGCTGGATCACTACATCGAACATTTCCATAAATGCATCACTCATACTCGGCTTTAATACATTTCCCACCAGAATAAGATGTCCCGTACTGCTAACCGGAAGCCATTCCGTGATTCCCTCCACAATTCCCAAAATAATTACCTTAATAACATCTAACATGTTGCGCTCCTTTCCTTAATCCAGCACATATTTTTCTATAAATTTCGCAACGCCTTCTTCGTCATTGGACAGTGTCACATAATCTGCTGCTTCTTTCAGCGATGGAATGGCATTCTCCATTGCCACACCTGTTCCGACTTCTTTTAACATCTTCAGATCATTGTTTCCATCTCCGAATGCCATGATCTCTTCTCTTGGAATGCCAAGAACCTTCCCAAGTTCGATCATTGCCTTCCCTTTATTGACACCTGCAGCATTAATCTCCAGATTCATCGGAAGCGCACCGGTAATCTCGATTCCAGATACCTCTTCAATCTCTTTTCTGGCTGCATCACGGTCTTCTACCGATGTAAATAATGCCTGAATCTTATCTACCGGCTGATTCATCTCTTCAAACTTTGCCCTCACATCATCCACGGGTACACGCGTAGACGTAATATAATCCGCCATCGCCGGTATATTCAGATACTTGTCAATTCTGGTCAGTGCCTCTTTGGATGCATATCCAATGCCATGATAGTAAATCTCTCTGAACGTATCATAACGTTCAAATATAGTCAAAATTACTTCTGCAATATCATACGCAAGAAGTTCTTCCACGATCACCTCGTTCTTCTCCATATCTATGACTCTTGCTCCATTTGCAGTAACTGCATAACGGATTTCCTGCAGTCCGGTCAGCTCTTTCGGAATACCGGAAAAAGGTCTTCCTGTCGCCGGCATGACAATGATTCCCTGTTCTGCCGCTCTTTTCAGTACATCTTTCGTGTATGCAGTCAGTTCTTTATTCGTCTTCAGTAAAGTTCCATCTAAATCCATGCCGATCATTCTGATCTTATTCTTCATATGTAACTAATTCCTTTCTTTCTCTTGAGAACCGGTACAGATTCTTACTGATCTTATTCTCGCCCTGTTCATAAGCCTGTTCCCCGTGATCGATCATCTTCTGAACAGTCTCTTTATTGCCTGCAGGTGCAAAAAGAACCGCATCCTTTCTCGGAATCATAATGATCAGATCATCCTCTAATTTGTCTGCACACACCTGCCAGATATGTTTGAAACATACGGAACTTGCTTCATGATGTCCGTCTGCCACAATTCCAAATCCTCCGTACCAGGTATTCGCAACTACAAATTCTACATCTCTGTTCAGATTTTCACAAGACTTATGATACAATTCTATGATATCACATTCCGGCGGAAGCATATTGTCTTTTAATATCTCATATGCATCTTCGGCCCTTTTGATTGCAAATACAACATTCAAATCCCCAAGAAAACTAATTACCGGAGCATCTTTTTTGGAAAAATGTTTTCCGTTCAATGCATGTGAATCTGTAAGCTCTGTTTTTACCCACGGATAGATCTTATCGCAGATATTTTCATATTTATAATTTTCTTCTTCATATTTTTTCATATTAAATATTCCTCTCTCACTTAGACATTCTCATTATTTATTTTATACACAAATCTCCTCTGTGTAAACCTTTTCCGGATTTGTTTATATAAAGTTTTAAATACCTTTAATCTGTCGAAAGAAACAAAAAACTTCTGTCTCTTCTTATGTTTCCGGTCAAAAATTTGCTTTATCTTATGTTTTGTAGTATAATAGATACGCATTCGCAAAAAGGGAAAGGATATGTTTATGATAAGTATGAAAAAGAAACGAGCATTACGATCGGCTTTGGCAATTACCATCTGTACCGTAACAATTGCTTCTGTTAATACTCCAGTATATTCGGCACCTTCCACAGATGAATTGGAAAGTACCACCTCTGGTTTAAAAGGTGAGTTAAATGATTTGAATAGCCAGTTATCTTCCTTAAGTGAGGAACTGGACAATACTTCAAGCCAGATTGAGGATTTATCTGCTAAGGTTGAAAAATCCAAGCTGGATCTCGCTTCTGCGCAGCTTGATGAAGAAGCGCAGTATGATTCGATGAAAGACCGAATCAAATTCATGTATGAAGGCGGCGGCGCATCTCTGGTTCAGATTCTTCTTACTTCAGAAAGTATGGGAGATTTCCTGAACAAGGCTGAATATGTTGCCACTATTAGTCAGTATGATCGAAAGATGCTGGAAGAATTACAGCAGGTTCGCAGTAATGTAGAACAGAAACAGAATGACCTGGAACAGCAGCAAAGCAAGCTTTCCGGCCTTCAGGAGACATTAACCAGCAAGCGTGATGAATTAAATTCAAAAATTTCATCTACTTCCGGGGAACTGGCAGATTATCAGGCACAATTAGACCGTGCCAAAGCTGCTGAGGAAGCATTAAAGCTTGCACAGAACGATGAAGTCTCAGGATCTGTAAAGGCAGATGACGCAAAAAATACTGAGACAAGCAACACTAATACCAATACGAATAACGCGAATAAAAATAATCAGACAGCATCAACAAATACAAATAACACAAATAAGAACAACACTACCAACACCAATACCAACACTAATTCTCCAACTGTTAATAATGGTAATTCAACTCCGGCTTCAACCACAGATGTTGCCCTGTTAGCGGCAATTCTCCAGTGTGAAGCAGGCGGTTATGACGGAATGTTAGCCGTTGCAACTGTTATAATGAACCGTGTGGCAAGTCCGGCATATCCGGGCAATTTGCGCGCAGTCATTTACCAGTCCGGTCAGTTTGCCCCAACCTGGAACGGTTCATTGAACCGTGTTCTCAGCAAAGGTGCTTCCTCAACTGCTTATTCTGTTGCCCAGGCAGCACTTGGCGGCGCAAGACATTCTGCAGTTATAAACTGTTTACAGTTCCGCTCAGCATCTACCGGCGTATCTGGTATAAATATTGGTGGAAATGTATTTTTCTGATTTTTAGCAGTTGATTTTGTCTCTTATGTATATTATGAAATAAAAAATAAGCCTCGTTCGGAGGCTTATTTTTTGTACGATTTATTCATACTCCATAACATCGATCCATTTCATCAGAAAATCTTTTTCCAGCCGGATATCTTTCTCAAGTTCTGCGGCAGCAACAATTGGAAGCCATTGTTCTACATACTGTCTTGCGGTATCGCTTTTCTTACAGAATAACTTAAGATAAAGATCTGCACTCTCCTGATCGTGTAATGCAAACAGCAAATATGTCATTGCCGCATCTGCGCTTGCATTTCCCTGTGAAGCATGTGCCCAGTCAATCACAGTCATCTTTCCGTTCTTTTCAACAATTACGTTACTTGGATTAAAATCACCATGACACAATTTTGTATGTCTCGGCATAGATTCCAATCTAGTCAAAAGTTCATAACGCTCTGTTGCATCCAAAACTTTCAGATTTCTTATCTTATTTGCGAGTTTATCTTTTAATTTCGGTAATGTTTCTGCCGTTTTACTCTGTACTTTCAGCTGAAGATCTACAAAATCTGACATATATTTTTCAAGATTGGCACGGTCAATTTTCATCATTTCTTCCAAAGTTTTTCCTTCCCGGTTCTCAATGACCAGCGCCCATTCCCCATTAATCTGAGTTACCTCTTTTAGTTTCGGAATATCCAATCCTGTTTCTTCAACTTTCACAGTGTTCAATGCTTCATTAAATACTGCTGACTTTGGATGATCTGTTACAAATATTTTAACAACACCCTCCTCGGTCTTATAAACTGATTTGTAAGGTCTCTCTACGATCAAATTCTTCTTTTCGAGCTTCATACAGATTCCTCCTTTTTATTGAATCTTTGGCCCTTTTCCTTCTTGTTATCTGTATTATATACCTTATTGTCAGATTTTCAAATAGTTTTTCGATATTTTTTTCACTATTTTTCATCCTGCATATTTATTGTTATTTTTTTATCAATATTTTGACATAAGAAAAAGTGCAACGTCAAACGCTGCACTTTTCCTATGCTCAATACATTATCCAATCTACAAACAAAAACTCATGGATATTATATTTACGCCTTTTTTATTTTCCATAATAGCATTTCAGGTAGATTTCTTTCATCTCACTCATAAGAGGATATCTTGGGTTAGCTCCTGTACACTGGTCGTTGAATGCCTGCTCTGTCATATCATCCAATGTATCCAGGAAGTATTTCTCATCTACACCGTAATCTTTGATTGTCTTCTTAATGCCAATCTTCTCTTTGAGTTCCTCCAGTTTAGCGATGAAGTTCTCAAATACTTCTTCATCTGTCTTACCTTTGCATCCTGCAAAACGTCCTAATTCTGCGTATCTTGCAAGTGCATGTGGATACTGATACTGAGAGAATGTTCCCATTCTTGTAGGTACTTCTGCAGCATTGTAACGCATTACATCTGTCAGGATTACAGCGTTAGCAATACCGTGTGGTAGGTGATGGAATGCACCAAGTTTGTGAGCCATAGAGTGGTTCAGTCCAAGGAATGCATTTGCAAATGCCATACCAGCCATGCATGAAGCGTTAGCCATCTTCTCTCTTGCGATTGGATCATTAGCACCATTCTCATATGCAGATGGTAAGTAATCAAATACTGCTTTTACTGCCTTCATAGCAAGACCATCTGTAAAGTCTGTAGCCATGATAGATACATATGCTTCGATTGCATGTGTCATTACGTCGATACCAGATGCACTTGTCAGTCCCTTAGGTGCTGTCATTGCATTGTCAACGTCTACGATAGCCATATTAGGCATTAATTCGTAATCTGTGATAGGCCATTTTACTCCTGTGTCTGCATCTGTGATGATTGCAAATGGAGTTACTTCTGAACCTGTTCCTGAAGATGTTGGGATAGCTATAAAGTAAGCTTTCTCTCCCATCTTAGGGAATGTGTATACTCTCTTACGGATATCCATGAAGTCCATAGCCATATCTTCGAATTTTGCTTCCGGATGCTCATACATTAACCACATAATCTTTCCGGCATCCATTGCAGATCCACCACCAAGAGCGATGATCGTATCTGGCTCAAATGCTCTGATCTGTTCTACACCTCTTCTAGCGCACTGCAGAGTTGGGTCTGGAGCAACTTCAAAGAAGCATGTATGCTGGATTCCCATCTGATCTAATTTATCTTCGATCGGTTTTACATAACCATTCTTGTACAGGAAACTGTCTGTTACAATGAACGCTTTCTTCTTATGCATTACAGTTCCGAGTTCATCTAATGCTACAGGCATGCAGCCTTTCTTAAAGTATACTTTCTCAGGTGTTCTAAACCACAGCATGTTTTCTCTCCTCTCTGCAACTGTCTTGATATTGATCAGGTGTTTCACACCTACGTTCTCAGATACAGAGTTTCCTCCCCAAGAACCACATCCAAGTGTAAGAGATGGAGCAAGTCCGAAGTTGTAAAGGTCTCCGATACCACCCTGTGATGAAGGTGTATTGATCAGGATACGGCAAGTCTTCATAGCCTGCTGATGTTTCTCAATCTTTTCTGTCTGTGATGGGTGGATGTAAAGTGATGATGTATGTCCGTATCCACCGTCTGCAACAAGCTGCTCAGCTTTTGCAAGAGCCTCATCAAATGTCTTAGCTCTGTACATTGCAAGTACAGGAGATAATTTCTCATGTGCGAATTCTTCTGAAATATCAACCGATTCTACTTCACCGATCAGGATCTTTGTAGCCTTCGGTACTTCAACACCTGCTAACTTAGCGATCTCATATGCTGATTTTCCAGGAATCTTATTATTTAATGCTCCGTTGATGATGATTGTCTTACGAACTTTATCAAGTTCTTCTCCCTTCTTGAGGAAGTAGCATCCACGGTATGCAAATTCTTTCTTAACTTCATCATAAATGCTGTCCAGTACAGTTACTGACTGTTCAGAAGCACAGATCATACCATTGTCAAATGTCTTAGAATGGATGATGGAGTTAACTGCCATCTTGATATCTGCGGAATCATCAATGATAACAGGTGTGTTACCAGGTCCAACACCAAGTGCCGGTTTTCCTGAAGAATATGCAGATTTAACCATTCCAGGACCACCTGTTGCAAGAATCTCATCAGCATCTTTCATAACTGTTGTTGTCAGCTCTAATGAAGGAACATCAATCCATCCGATGATTCCTTCCGGTGCTCCGGCTTTTACTGCTGCATCAAGAACAACTTTCGCTGCCGCAATTGTACATGCCTTTGCTGCCGGATGTGGACTGATGATGATTGCATTTCTTGTTTTCAAACAGATCAGTGTCTTAAAGATTGCTGTTGATGTAGGGTTTGTAGTTGGGATAACGGCTGCTACCAGACCAACTGGTTCTGCAATCTTTTTAATTCCGTATGCTTTGTCTTCTTCAATCACACCACATGTCTTGTCATTTTTATACTTATTATAAATATACTCTGCTGCGTAATGATTTTTGATGATCTTGTCTTCTACAAGTCCACGTCCTGTCTCCTCTACTGCCATCTTAGCAAGTGGGATACGCATCTTATTTGCTGCCATTGCTGCTTCAAAAAAGATCTTGTCTACCTGTTCCTGTGTATAGGTAGCAAATTTTTTCTGAGCTTCTCTCATTGCTTTCATCTTAGCTTCGAGAGCTTCTACGTTGTCAATAATCTCTGGTACTACATTCTCTTTTTTCTTTGTCGCCATGTTGATTATCCTCCTGTGAGTTTTTGTTTGTTTTCGATGGTCTTAGTATAACCATTTGTTAATTCTTTGTCAATATGTTTTTGATATTTTTTTCACATATTTGATAATTCTTTAACAGATTGCTTTTACCACCTCTTTCACTATACACAAAGAAGCTGCCACAGGCAGCTTCTTCTGTACACATTGATATTTAAAAACGTTCCAAATTGTGCTCAGTATGTAACAGCATGTGTGATTTCGGCGAATTTGGTTTTACAAAATATTCTTCATACATTTTTTGTACATCATGATTTTCATGCGAAAATCTGCGTTTTGCATTCTCATCCAGATGATAGAGTTTACGTCCTCTTTCGTATGCCATCTCCCTTCCATCATGAATCGGCTGTCCACCGCCGCCTACACATCCTCCGGGACAAGCCATGACTTCTACGAAGTCGTAATGTACTTCCCCCTTGTTAATACGGTCCAGAAGTGCCCGTGCATTGCCCAGACCACTAACTGCAGCCGTTCTGACAGTTACATTGTCAATCTGGAAATCCGCCTCCTGGATTCCCTCATTCTCATTGAATCCTGTACTTCTTACCGCTTTAAATGCATCTTCCGGCGGATTCTCACTCTTAAGCAGATAGTATGCCGTACGAAGAGCTGCCTCCATGACACCTCCTGTTGCACCAAAAATTACACCTGCTCCTGTTCCATCCTGCATCGGCCGGTCACTTTCTATATCTGACAGTGTATCCGGACTGATATGCGCTGATTTGATCATCTTTGTCAGTTCTCTCGTCGTAATAACCGTATCAACATCATGTCCTGCATATTCCTGATAGAACAGTTCCATCTCCTTTTCTTCTTTTTTTGCCACACATGGCATTACTGATACTGTGTAAATCCTCTGCGGAGATACTCCGAGCTTCTCTGCAAAGTAAGTCTTCATCACAGCTCCGAACATCTGCTGCGGTGATTTCGCCGTTGAAAGCTGTCTCACCAGATGTGGATACTGTGATTTGATAAATCTAAGCCATCCCGGGCAACAGGAAGTAAACATCGGACGCTCTTTCAATTCCCCTGCAGTAAATCTGTGCAAAAATTCCGTCCCTTCTTCCATAATTGTCAAGTCAGCCGAAAATGTGGTGTCAAAAGCATAGTCGACTCCCATTCTCTTCAAAGCGTCAAGAATCTTTCCAACTGTTGCTTCATCATCAGAAAGTCCAAATTCCTCACCCCATGCTGTTCTGACAGCCGGAGCTACCTGTGCAACTACAATCTTATCCGGATCTGCAATTGCATCCCATATATCTTCTGTATCATCTCTTACTCGTAACGCACCAACAGGGCAATGTGTAATACACTGTCCGCATAATGCGCAGTCAGCTTCTTCTATTGTCCTGTGACCAGCCACATTGATCGTAGTTCTTGATCCTGTTCCTTCCACATCCCATACACCAAGTCCCTGTACTTTTTCACAAACCTGTACACAGCGCATGCATTTTATACACTTGGAAGAATCCCTGATCAATGGGAATTCTTTATTCCATGGCTGTCTTTCAATCTCCATTTTAAACGGAATATCTATAATATTCAGGTCATTTGCAACCGTCTGAAGACTACAGTTTCCACTTCTGGAACAGGTAACACATTCACAGTCATGCTGCGAAAGGATCAGCTCTACCGTTGTTCTTCTGTGTCTTCTGACTTTCGGACTGTTCGTATGAATGACCATACCTTCTTTTGCGACATTATTGCATGAGGTGATAAGTTTCTCTTTTCCTTCTAATTCCACTACACAGACACGACAGGCCGCAATTTCATTGATTCCTTTTAAATAACAAAGTTTCGGAATTGGAATTCCATTCTGGGATGCAGCTTCCATGATCGTGGTATTCTCTTTTACCGTTATCTCTCTTCCATCTATTGTAAGATTTACCATAATGTCTCTCTGCCTCCCTTAAATATACCGTATCCGAAGTGATCACAGCGAAGACATCTTCCTGCTTCCTGTTTCGCTTCTTTTTCTGTCATACAATTTTCCACTGCCTCAAAATCGCAGACTCTTTCACACGCTTCTCTTTCTGTAAGATTTACTCTTCCGCAAGGTGTACGATCATCCAGATGCGCTTCCGGAATTTCAACATCGCAGGAAATCTCATGATGATATCCAAGATACTCATCAATATTAGCTGCTACGACTTTTGCAGCTGCAATTGCCTTAATAACTGAAGCCGGTCCGCTTGCACAGTCTCCTCCGGCAAATACACCTGGAAGGTTCTCGAATGCTCCTGTGCTTTTGGTAACAATTTTCCCACGTTCAACCGGAATACCAGCCTGTTCAAAGTGATGTGTTTCGATATTCTGTCCGATTGCTACGATTAATACATCGCATGGTATGTAAATATCTTCTTCACCTGTAGGTTTGATGCTTGCTCTTCCGTCTCTGATTGAGCTCACCATCTGAGGGGTCACATAGATTCCTTTTACATGATGATTCTCATCTACATCAATGGATGACGGTGCTTTCAATGTCTGTAATTCAATACCTTCTGCAACTGCTCCGTCTATTTCTCCCGGAAGTGCAGTCATATCCGCAACCCTTCGTCTGTAAACGATACTTACTTTCTTGGCACCCAGACGTTTTGCTGTACGGACTGCATCCATGGATACGTTACCTCCACCGATAACAGCAACCTCTTTTCCTGTCAAATCCATAATCTGATTCTTCCCTACGTTACGCAGGAACTGTACAGCTGATAGGATTCCGTCTGCATCTTCATTTTCCAATCCTAATTTTTTATCTGTACTTGCCCCGATTGTAATCAGAACAACATCGTATTCCTGTCTCAATTGCTGGATTGTAATATCCTGACCGATCTTCAGACCATTTTTCACCTGCACGCCTGTCTTCAGTATCGCACGGATATCATCGTCAAGTCTGTCTTTCGGAAGTCTGTAGTTCGGAATACCATAACGAAGCATTCCTCCTAATTTCGGAAGCATCTCATACACAGTTGTCTGATGTCCCATTAACTGCAGATAATAAGCTGCACTCAAACCACCAGGTCCTCCACCAAGGATTGCAATCTTTTTTCCTGTATCCGGTGCACACTGCGGAGGATCAACTTCTCCCGCAAAATCCGCTGCTACACGTTTTAATCCACGGATATTAATAGAATCATCCACCATATTTCTTCTACATCTTGCTTCACATGGATGTTCACAGATAAATCCACATGTAGTCGGGAATGGATTATCTTTTCTCAGCAGACGGATCGCATCTGCATATCTGCCTTCACCTACCAGTGCAACATATCCCGGAATATCTACATGTGCAGGACATAAAGATACACATGGTACCGGCTGATTATAGGTACAGGTACATCTTCCGTTCTGGATATGTTCAATGTAATCATCACGATAACCGATCAGTCCTTTGTATACCATATTAGCAGCCTCATATCCGATTGCACAGTCTGCTGATTCCATAATTGAAAGTGCAGTCTGCTCCATAATATCCAGCGTCTTCATAGTTGCTTTTCCATCCAGTACTTCACGGATGAAATTGTTCAATTGGCCTAATCCGATACGGCAAGGTACACATTTTCCACAGGTCTGTGCATGACATAACTCAAGAAATGCTCTTGCCATATCTACAGGACATAATCCCGGAGGACTTGATTCGATTCTTCTTTCTAGATCTTTATAAAGGCCTTCCATTACGATCTTTGCTCTTTTCGGAGAGGCAATTTCCAGTCTGCTCATTCTTTATTCCTACCTTCCATCTGTTTGTTTTCAATTTACAGTACATATGAATTGCAATTATCAGTTTTTTGCGCAATTCATTTCAAATGTGATATCGGTATTATATCATTTATTCGATAATTTGTAATCATATTTGTTAATAGTAGTAAATTTAACGCTATAGTCAGATTTTTAACAAATCTTGATTATCTGTTTTACGAAATTTCCTGTCTGTCTTTTTTCGGTGTCATTTATGCAGAAAAAAACCTCACACATGATTGTGTGAGGTTTTCAATATTTTTATTGACTTCTAACTATACAAGTTCAATCAGAACTTCCATAGCTGCATCACCTTTACGCTGACCAATCTTAACGATTCTTGTGTATCCACCGTTACGATCTGCATACTTAGGAGCGATCTCATCGAATAATTTTGCTACAAGATCAACTTCTTTTGTATTTTTCTTCTTTCCAGCCTGTGCAGTTGGAACTTCCTTTACAGGATAAAGAACCTTCAGCATCTGACGACGAGCATGCAGTCTGCTTGGCATATCCTTTTTGATTGTTTTATCAACTTCGTCATATACAGTAACTTTCTTACCATCTACAACTTCTTTTACTCTCTTGCCATCTTTATCTTTGCGGGCAACTTTAGCTTTTACAGTAACTTCTTCGAAGTTATCTTTTTCTTTAACAGCTAATGCGATAAGTCCTTCAGCGATCTTGCGGATCTCTTTAGCCTTAGCTTCTGTTGTAACGATCTTACCGTTGTTCAGAAGTGCTGTTACCTGGTTTCTTAATAATGCTTTTCTCTGGCTTGATGTTCTGCCAAGTTTTCTATATTTTGCCATTTTAAATATCCTCCATTATAACACTTGGTTATGCTTCTTCGGGCTTACTAGCCAAATGCTCTGCCATGCACTTACGGGCTTACTGACAGATTATTCTTCACCTTTGCTGAGGCTTAAGCCTAACTCATCTAATTTTGCAAGTACTTCTTCCAGAGACTTACGTCCAAGGTTACGTACTTTCATCATATCTTCCGGTGTTCTGTTTGTCAGTTCTTCAACTGTATTGATACCAGCTCTCTTCAGGCAATTGTATGAACGAACAGAAAGTTCAAGTTCGTCAATGCTCATCTCAAGAACTTTTTCTTTTTCATCGTCTTCTTTTTCAATCATAACTTCAGCAGCCTGTGCTACTTCTGACAGATCAATAAAGAGTTTCAGATGTTCACTAAGTACCTTTGCAGCCAAACTTACAGCTTCATCCGGAAGCAGTGTGCCGTTCGTGTATACATCCAGTGTAAGTTTATCAAAGTCTGTAATCTGTCCGACACGGGTATTCTCTACTGTAAGGTTCACTCGTTCCACTGGAGTGTAGATAGAATCAATTGGAATCACTGCGATTGGCAGTTCGTCATTCTTATTCTTATCAGCACTCACGTAGCCTCTTCCATTTGTAATGGTAAGTTCCATATACAATTTGCTGTCTGCACCGCCGTTTAATGTAGCGATTACAGTCTCCGGGTTCATGATTTCAATATCCTGATCCACCTGAATGTCAGCTGCTGTTACAACTCCTTCGCCTTCGAACTCAATATAAGCAGTCTTAGGCTCATCAGATTCAGATGTGTTTTTGATTGCCAGAGATTTCAGGTTCATGATGATCTCTGTGACATCTTCCTTAACACCCGGAATAGAACTGAATTCATGAAGTACACCATCGATCTTAACCTGGCTGATTGCTGAACCAGGCAAAGATGAAAGCATAATTCTTCTAAGAGAATTACCTAATGTTGTACCATAACCTCTTTCAAGAGGTTCTACAACGAATCTACCATATTTCTTATCATCTGAAATATCAGTTATTTCAATATTGGGTTTATTAAAATCAAACACTAAGTCCACCTCCTGTGGGTTACGGTTTATTATTTAGAATACAACTCGACGATTAACATCTCATCTACAGGAACATCGATTGCTTCACGTTTTGGAAGTTCTTTTACTGTTCCTTTCAGACCTTCCAGATCAGCTTCTAACCATTCTGGAACAAGACGTCCGCCTGTAACCTCAACGATCTCTTTGTATCTTGGTGAGTTTTTCTTAGCTTCTTTGATTTCTACAACATCTCCTGCTTTTACAAGGTATGAAGGGATGTTGATCTGTTTTCCGTTTACAAGCACGTGCTTGTGGTCAACGATCTGTCTTGCTTCACGTCTTGTTCTGGCAAGTCCAAGACGGAATACAACGTTGTCAAGTCTTGACTCTAAGAGTACCATCAGGTTTTCACCTGTCATACCATTCATCTTAGATGCTTTCTTGAAGTAGTTCAGGAAAGGTTTCTCTAATACACCATAGATGAATTTTGCTTTCTGTTTCTCACGTAACTGGAGACCATACTCGCTCATTTTTCTATTCGCTCTTTTTAACTGTCTGTTAGACTTTTTATCAATTCCTAAATAAACTGGATCCATTCCGAGGGATCTGCATCTTTTAAGAACCGGAACTCTATTTACTGCCATGTTTTTGTTTTCCTCCTATATAATTCGGACACATACAATCCGTTAACGTAGTGAATAATAATAGTACTAGACTCTTCTGCGTTTTGGTGGACGGCAACCATTGTGTGGTACTGGTGTAACGTCTCTGATACTTGTTACATCGATTCCGCATGCCTGCAGAGCACGAATTGCTGCTTCTCTACCTGAACCTGGTCCTTTAACCATTACGTCAACTGATTTTAAACCATGTACTAATGCTGCTTTAGCTGCTGTTTCAGCTGCCATCTGAGCTGCATAAGGGGTAGATTTTCTTGAACCTCTGAATCCGAGACCGCCTGCACTTGCCCATGACAGAGCATTTCCCTGTGCATCTGTTAATGTTACGATTGTGTTATTAAAAGATGACTGGATGTGAGCCTGTCCGTGTTCAACGTTTTTCTTGACACGTTTCTTTGTCACTTTTTTTGTAACTTTCTTTGCCATAATAAAACTAACCTACTCTTTCCTCAAATAAATTATTTCTTCTTGTTTGCTACTGTTCTCTTAGGACCTTTTCTTGTTCTTGCATTTGTCTTAGTCTTCTGACCACGAACCGGAAGTCCTTTTCTGTGACGGATTCCTCTATAGCATCCGATTTCCTGTAATCTCTTGATGTTGAGAGCGATTTCTCTACGAAGATCACCTTCTACTGTCTGTGTTTCATCGATTACAGCACTGATTTTCTTTACATCATCGTCTGTAAGATCTCTACAACGAATATCAGGATTAACTCCTGCCTCTGTCAAGATACGAGTTGCGCTTGTTCTACCGATTCCGTAGATATAAGTCAGTCCGATCTCAACACGTTTGTCTCTTGGTAAGTCTACACCTGCTATACGAGCCATGTGAATTTCCTCCATTTTCTTTCATTGTTAATTGTCTTTAATAGGGGACCTGTATTTTTGTCCCAGGCATGTTCGGTATCATGCCCTTTCCGGCCACCGCTCATAGTGTTGGAAGCTATGCGGTAATGACGAGCCGGCATTAGAAGCAATATACGAGGATCATCACCGGTCTTTCGGGTGCGCCTTGTATATTTGAAATAGTATCCACACCACCTGGCGTGTCCACTATCAGCCGCCTAAATACATCAAACATTCTTCAGAAATTAACCCTGACGCTGTTTGTGTTTTGGATTTTCGCAGATAATGCGAATGCTTCCTTTTCTTTTAATTACTTTGCATTTTTCGCAAATTGGTTTTACTGATGATCTAACCTTCACGGGGATCCTCCTTTCATCCATTGCTATGCCTTTGTTGCTACACATTTCCATTTGAAATCGCAACTCAGAGATTCCAGTGCATAAACATGCCTAGAAAACGTGCTTATATAGTATAGCATCTATTTGCAATATAAGTCAATAGTTTTTTTGAATTTATTTATCTCTCCAGATGATTCTTCCTTTTGAAAGGTCATATGGAGACAATTCTAATGTTACTTTATCTCCCGGCAGGATCTTGATGAAGTTCATTCTCAGTTTACCGCTGATATGAGCTAATACCTGATGTCCATTCTCAAGTTCTACCTGAAACATTGCGTTTGGCAGTTTTTCTACTACAGTTCCTTCAATTTCAATAACGTCAGCCTTTGACATTCTATCTTCCTCCTACTTTTCTTCTTTCATCCAATCCTTAATTAACTTTCTTATGCCTGCATCATCAAGTTCTTTCATATTATATGTGCCATGAACGATCTGCACATGTTTTTTTTTCTTTTTTTTAGGATGGACGAGTGTTCTGATTCGTCCATCCACCAGATATACATATGTATCGTCCACTTCTTTTATGATATACATCTTTGCTTTATCATGTCCGGCTTTTGATCTTGCAAGCATGCCTGCTTCATATATCACCATATCTGTTTCCTCTTACTTATATAAGTCTATTCATTCTCACAGGTTAAGGACAGAATTCTAGGTTCGCCTTCGGTGATCAATATCGTATTCTCATAATGTGCCGATAAAGAACCATCTCTTGTTACAACTGTCCAGTCATCGTCCAGCCAGTCAACTTCATGTGTTCCTATATTGATCATCGGCTCGATGGCAAGTGTCATACCTGGTCTTAATCTCACACCTTTACGTCCCACTTCATAATTCGGAATTTCAGGTGCCTCATGAAGTGCTGTTCCGATTCCATGTCCACATAGATCTCTTACAACACCATAACCTCTTTCTTCTGCATATCTGCCAATCGCACCGGATATATCAAATAAATGATTCCCTGCTTTGGCAAATTTTATTCCTTCGAAGAAGCTTTCTTTGGTAACCTGAATCAATTTTTTTGCTTCCTCACTGACTTCACCGACCGCATGCGTTCTTGCCGCATCTGAATGATAGCCCTTATAAATAACTCCTGCGTCCAGACTGACAATATCGCCTTCCTGAATGATCCTGTGTTTATCCGGAATTCCATGAACAACTTCCTGATTCACTGATACACAGATGGATGCCGGATATCCATTATAATTCAAAAAAGAAGGAATGCATCCATAACTTCTGATAATCTCCTCACCCAGAGTATCAACATCTTTCGTACTCATTCCCGGACGGAGTGCTTTCTCCAGTTCATTATGAACCCGTTCAAGTATCTTACCGGCTTCCGCCATTAATTCGATTTCTCTTTCGGACTTAATTGTAATTGCCATGATCTTATGCTCCAAGTATCTCTACGATTGCTGCAAATACATCATTAATATCAACTGTTCCGTCAACAGTTTTTAAAATACCGGCTTTTGTATAATAATCAATCAACGGCTGTGTCTGCTCATGATATACGTTCAGTCTCTTCTGAACTGTCTCTGGTTTATCATCATCTCTTAAGATCAGTTCTTTTCCGCAAACATCACAGATTCCCTCTGTCTTTGTCGGTGCATATACCAGGTGATAAGTTGCTCCACATCCTACACATGCGCGTCGTCCACCCATACGGTTTACAATGTTCTCATCCGGGACATTTACATCGATTGCATAGTCAACCTTGTCTCCCAGTGCTGCAAGTGCCTTATCCAGTGCTTCTGCCTGTGGAATTGTTCTCGGAAAACCATCCAAAACATATCCGTTCTTGCAATCATCCTGCTGTACGCGGTCTACTACGAGATCTACTACCAGTTCATCCGGAACTAACAAGCCCTGATCCATGTATGTTTTTGCCTTATTTCCCAGTTCTGTACCATTCTTGATATTGGCTCTGAAGATATCTCCTGTGGAAATGTGTGGGATATCATATTTTGCTGCAATTTTTTTTGCCTGGGTTCCTTTGCCCGCTCCTGGGGCACCTAACATAATAATTTTCATTTGGCGGTTCCTCCTTATAGCATTTTAACCCGCGAAAAAAACTTCCCGCGAGTCAAAATATTAACTATTTAAAAATCCCTTGTATGTTCTTACAAGTGTCATTGAATCAATTTGCTTAAGCGTTTCCAATACTACACTGACAATAATGATCAGAGAAGTACCACCAAAGGATACTTTTGCTCCAAGCCATCCGTTGAATAATATCGGAACAATCTGTACCAGAATCAATCCGCATGCACCAACAAAAATAATATAATTCAAGATTTTTGTCAAATATTCTACTGTTGGTCTTCCCGGACGAATTCCCGGTATAAATCCACCGCTCTTCTTCATATTATTTGCAATCTCCAATGGATTAAATGTAATTGAAGTGTAAAAATATGCGAAGAATACAGTCAGGACAATATATAGTACCAGTCCCCACGAATACTTGATCTGTTCCGGATTACACCAGTTGCTCTGGTTTAATCCACGAAGAATCTCACTTCCGATTCCACTACCATTATCTTTTCCAAGAAAAGTTGCAATTACGATTGGAAACTGCATCAAAGATGATGAAAAGATAATAGGGATAACGCCTGCCGTGTTAACCTTCAGCGGAATATTAGTGGACTGTCCACCATATGATCTTCTTCCAACCACTTTCTGGGAATACTGTACAGCAATTCTTCTTTCTCCATCCTGCAGGATTACGGTAAAAACAACCAATGCTAAGATGATTGCAATGATTACACATACTGCAAGACCAGCGGAAGCAATCGCTTTTCCTTTCACGAACTGGTCAAATAACGTCGTCATATCACTCGGAATACGAGAGATAATGTTGATCACCAGGACAATAGATATACCATTGCCCACACCTTTTTCTGTAATTCTCTCACCAATCCACATCAGGAAAGCGGATCCTGCCGTGAGTGTTAATACGACAATTGCTGCATTAACAAAATTATACTTCACCAGAAGTCCCTGACGGCCGAATCCAACTGCCATAGCGCCGGATTCAATTAAAGCAAGACCAACGGTAAGATATCTTGTAATAGCAACAATCTTCTTTCTTCCAGTCTCGCCGTCACGCTGCATCTCTTCTAACTGCGGAATTGCAATTGTAAGCAGCTGAACTATGATTGATGAAGTAATATAAGGTGTAATACTTAAGGCAAATACAGACATTTGCTCAAAAGAGCCACCGGTGAAGGCGTTAAACAAATTGAACGCCTCTCCAGTGTTTTGAGCAAAGAAATTCTTAATATATTCACCATTTACGCCTGGTGTTGGCAACTGCGATCCAATTCGTATTACGATTAACATCAAAAATGTATATCCGATCTTCTTTCGAATATCCTTTATCTTGAATGCCTTTCGAAATGCTTCTAACATTAGATCACCTCTGCTTTTCCACCTAACGCCTCGATCTTAGCTACAGCTCCTGCACTGAATGCATCTGCCTGAACTGTAAGCTTCTTAGTAAGTTCGCCATTTCCAAGAATCTTAACTCCATCCTTTGGATTTGTAACGATACCCTGTTCGATTAATGTATCTACAGTAACAACTGTATCATTTTCAAATACTTCAAGAGCACTTACGTTGATAGCAACGATTGTCTTAGTGTTTCTGTTAGTGAAACCTCTCTTTGGTATTCTTCTATATAATGGCATCTGACCACCTTCGAAACCAGGTCTTGTACCGCCTGAACGAGCTTTCTGACCTTTATGTCCCTTACCAGCTGTCTTACCATTTCCAGAACCGTGTCCACGTCCTCTTCTGAAATTATCACTCTGCTTTGATCCGTCAGCAGGTCTTAAGTTAGATAAATCCATTGTGACACCTCCTTATCCGAATAAATGAATTATACTTCTTCTACTTTTACCAGGTGAGAAACCTGTTTAACCATACCTCTTGTTGCTGCATTATCTGGAAGTACAACAGTTTTGTTCAGCTTCTTAAGTCCTAATGCTTCAACAGTTTTCTTATGCTTAGGTACAGCACCGATTGTAGATTTTACTAATGTGATTTTTAAATCTGCCATTTTGTTCTACCTCCTTAGCCAAAGATCTCTTCAACAGATTTACCGCGAAGCTTAGCTACTTCTTCCGGAGTTTTAATCTGGCGTAATCCTTCGATTGTAGCAAGTACAACGTTCTGTTTGTTGTTAGAACCAAGAGATTTTGTACGGATATTCTTGATTCCTGCCATCTCGATTACGGCACGTGCTGGACCACCAGCGATAACTCCAGTACCTTCTGGAGCCTTCTTAAGTAATACAGAAGCGCCTCCGAATTTACCGATATAATCATGTGTTACACTGTCATTTTCATCTAATGCTACAGAGATGAGATTTTTAGCTGCATCTTCTTTTCCTTTGCGGATTGCTTCCGGAATTTCTGTAGCTTTTCCTAAACCTGCACCAACATGGCCATTTCCGTCACCAACAACTACTAAAGCTGTGAATCTCATATTACGGCCACCCTTAACAACTTTGGTTACACGTTTAATTGATACTACTTTTTCGTTTAATTCTAATGAATTAGCATCAATACGTTCCTGTCTCATGTGTGCTCCTCCTTCTAGAAATTCAACCCAGCTTCTCTAGCTGCGTCTGCTAATGCCTGTACTTTACCCTGATAAATAAATCCGCCTCTGTCGAAGACAACGTCTTTAATACCTTTTTCAAGGGCCTTTTCTGCGATTACTTTTCCTAAATATGCTGCTGCATCAACGTTGTTAGTTTTCTCCAGGTTTGCTTTCACATCTTTCTGAAGAGTGGAAGCGGAAACCAGTGTATTTCCAACTGTATCGTCAATAATTTGAGCATACATATGATTATTACTTCTGAATACCGCTAAACGTGGGCACTCAGCTGTACCAGATAAACGGTTACGTAATTTTCTGTGCTTGTTTACGCGAACTTCACTTCTTGATTTTTTGCTAACCATTTTCACACTCTCCTTACTTATTTTTTACCAGTCTTACCAACTTTACGTCTGATAACTTCATCAGCATACTTAATACCTTTACCTTTGTATGGCTCCGGTCTTCTCTTGTCTCTGATCTCAGCCGCAAACTGACCAACTTTTTCTTTACTGAGTCCTTTAACGATGATCTTGTTCTGACCTTCAACTACTGTCTCAATGCCTTCAGGATCTTCCATCTCGACTGGATGAGAATAACCAAGGTTCAGTGTTAATTTGTTACCTGATTTTGCTGCTCTGTATCCAACACCGTTAACTTCCAGAACCTTCTGGTATCCTTCCGTTACACCAATAACCATGTTATTGATCAGTGTTCTTGTAAGACCATGTAAAGATTTCATTTTCTTTAAGTCATTTGGTCTTGTTACAACGATTTCTTCGCCTTCCTGTTTGATTTCCATCTCTGTAGGAAGTGCTTTCTCAAGTGTTCCCTTTGGACCTTTAACAGTCACTACATTGTTCTCAGCGATCTCAACAGTTACGCCTGCCGGGATAGCGATTGGATGTCTTCCGATACGTGACATACCTTATTCCTCCTTAACTTAGATTCTCGGAAAAGCTCTTATGGCTTCTCTGTTTTCAGTTTCTATATGGCAATCAGTTCAGGCTGTGCCTTACGGCACACCTTCACTAAGTTGCTCACGGGTTTCTTACCAAATATAGCAGAGAACTTCTCCACCGATACCAAGCTTTCTTGCAGCTTTGTCAGTGATTACACCCTGGTTTGTGGAAATGATTGCTGTTCCAAGTCCACCAAATACCTTAGGTACATTCTCGCTTGAAGCGTATACACGAAGACCTGGTTTAGAAATTCTCTTAAGGCCTGTGATAACTTTCTCGTTCTTATCAGCACCGTATTTCAGTGTGATGTGAATTGTTTTGAATACTCCGTCTTCAACAACATCGTATTTCTCGATATATCCTTCATCTAACAAGATATTAGCGATAGCAAGCTTCATCTTGGATGCTGGAACATCTACAGTATCATGTTTAGCAGTATTTGCATTACGGATTCTTGTAAGCATATCTGCGATTG